>SDGW01000195.1_pt1 | contig 47295 bp, 29 predicted proteins | sample 2873831 | NCBI WGS metagenome assembly SDGW01 (sample SAMN08132700, study PRJNA421101) | hypersaline lake metagenome | isolation source: celular fraction 0.22 microns magnesium sulfate-rich crust from ephemeral... | place: Spain: Penahueca Lagoon, Toledo | collected 2011-07 | reverse complement strand
ATTGCCTTTGCTAAACTACGGACAGGATCCCCACTGACAAAGCCAGATAGCCCCTTTTTGGAAATTCTCGACCGAGTCGGTATCAGTCGTGCAGAGCGAGTTGAACTCGAAGACAAAACCGATATTCGCCGATTTGGGCCATATCTCTTCGTTGTCGTGGTGGCAGCATTGTACTACACACCTGTCGCCTTGATGGGTGGGTTCACTGCCGGATTGCGAATCTATCCAGGTGTCCTTGAGGTAGTGGGTATCGTGGCGGTTGTTGGATCCAAAGCTCTGCGGACATCTCGGATGGGGAAGCAACGGGTCGAGATGGCTGATTTACTCGACCAAGTTGCGACGTTTGACTCACCGTTCTACGACGTAATCAAGGACACACCACTGGGTTCAGGGTGGGGATTCCTCTTGGCGTTACTCTTTGGTACGATCCTGGTTCCAGTTCCGATACTACTTCTCCCTGCGATCGGACCAGCTCCGGTTGGGATGTTCCTGACCGGCCTCAGTGGCCTTCTGGGTCTAAGTTCGATATCAATTGCTCAGGTGGTCGAGTTACTTACGCGATCGACTTTCTGGTTGGTCGTTACTTCCACACCATATCTGACAACGGTGTTTGGGCTTTGGTTTTGGTATCAATCCGCCCGACGAACCCCAAGTATCATTCAACAGCGGGTAAGTGAGTCGGGGGCCCGTGAGTACGAGGGTGATGTCGCAATGCCGCCAGTCGCTCGGCCACGTGGGTGGCTCCTCCCTATGGTTGGACTCCTACTCATTGCGTACTCTCATCCAGTGTATGTGGGAATGCCTGGATTGGATATCCCGGCACTACATGCGCCGGGTGTACAGATTGCCGCCTGGATCAGCGCAATAGGGCTCTTTGGGTGGTGTATCGTCGCAACTGCGACCGCCGAACCGCGTCGGTCTCAATTCCCGACAATCGAACTCTTCACCCCGGCGTTTCTGACAGCGGGAGGACTGGTATACGCCCAACGACAGTGGGAGCTCCTCACTGGAATCGCTGTCTTGGCCGGATTAATCGTGTTCATGATTAATTCCGAGCGGTTCTTTAATTGGATGTTTATTCCCTCACTCCAGGGTCGATTACTCCGAGTTCTTCCTGCAATGGGAATATTCGCAGCGGGTGGGTGGCAAGTTGCCGGTCTCACCGGTGGCCTCACGGTGGCGGGTATCACTGGTGTATTGTTCTTATTCCTTGGCGAATGGTATGTCCGTGAAGAGCGCGAAGAAGACGACCAGAACAGTACAGACGAATCGCAAAATACAGCGTCCGATTGACATGATTGCTCAATTCGATATTATTGGCTCTGCTGCATTCCTATTGGTCAAACACTATCTACCGTGAAACAGGCGATAAGTAGGGTTGCGTATGCAATCCTGTGGCAAGTACCAGTTATCCAAAGACGATTGGTTCTGTAGTTACTGCGGGTCAGTACGGGTTGACTGTCCAAGCTGTGGGAATAATATGAGTAAAACTGACCGGGAGTGTGGATCGTGTGGACAAGCCCGGTACGCTCCTTGCAAAAAGTGTGAGGAACTCACCCCTATGAACGAAGGCGTTTGCGAGAACTGCGGGTACAACGAGGGAGCAGCTATGGAAAGTCGATCGAACAAGTTCATGGGGGTTGGAGTGATCCTGTCTCTATTGGGAGGATCACTTGTATTAGGAATCATCGGTGGTGGTCTTGTTGGATCAATCGCGGGAGCTATAGCTGTGTTGGCAGGAATTGTAACAGGCGGTTTGGGCTTTGTTGGAAGAGCTTCGACAAGCGTTGATTCTCCAGCGGCGCTACATATCGGGAAGAGCAATAAGAGAAGCAGTGAAGCTGATGCAGAAGCACTTGATACAGCCATTAACGCTGCCGGTACTGCCGCCTCTGCCGGTGCTGATGCAATTGAATCCTACGATCAGCACAAACAAGAGAAGGAAGAGCGAGAGCGGAAGCGACAGGAACAGAAACGTGAGCAGCAGACCAAAGCGAAACGTGAAAACATCAAAGAATCTGTTCAGGATGCAAAGAACAGCCCTGGAACTGTTCTATGGGAAATGAACTGCGAACGCTGTGGTATGCCTTGGGTCACAACACAGAGTAAAAAGATCGCTCGTTCTGACGATTTTGAGACAGTTGGGTTCAAAATCGTCAACGAATCTGAGTGGGAGTACATCCAGGATCGGGTCCAAATCCAATGTAATTCGATCACGGCCTTACTCAGTGTTCAATATATGCGGGGATCTTCTACGGTATACTCTGATTTTAACGCAGAACACAGCCCAACAATCTGCTGAACCAATCCTCTGTACTTAGCGATCATCACCTGATTTGTCACGGGGTGAGGATTTCAATAGAGCAACCCAGAAAGACATCGGGTAGTTTCGCTACGGCGTCGTGATCCGCTCAACAGTAGTGAGATGTTTCTACTGTGGTTCGGGCCACTTCACTCGCACTGTATAGCCAAAAGGCGGTAACAGAGGTAGGTTTATTGAGCTAGGCTGACACCTGATATACAAACAATATGATGGAGAAAACCGTCACCGGGCTACGTTATGGAAGGGCCGGTATCTATGAGTAACAGCGGGAGACTGTCTGGAACAGTCCATGAAATCCCGTTCCAGGGTGGGTCCCTGGTGCCCCATCTCGTTGAGATCTATGAGCGCTTGCAGGAAGACTATGACACCAACGACATTCTCGTACTCAAACGACTGCCGACCGGGATCGCTGATCTCACGCAGTCGCTCGGCGATGAGTTAGATCTAATCGGTGTGCCGAACGTCCAGTCGATCGCCCATCACGCACGAAATCTCCTCGCACGGGAGACCTCACTAGATATCATCTCATATGAAGAGCGTATTGAGTTTCTCGCGATGGTGATCAACCAACACGACTGGGAGCACGACTATTTCGAAGGCCCATCCGAGTTGGATTCCTTTGGTCGTGATGTCGGGCAGATTCTGATGGATGCAACGTGGCAAGGCGGTTTTGAGATCGATGGAACGGGTGAATACGATCCTCTGCTCACTGAGTTAGCAACCATCAACGAACGATTCCATGATCGTCTCGACGAACGGGGACAAACTGAGCGAGCGAGAGTGCTCCAGAACGCATTGGAGACGATTCAGGATCCAGATGTATTAGCCGAGGCTCAGCGAGAGTATGAGGCCATCATTGTTGCCGAATTTGAGGAGTTCAATTCGATCGAGCGGACCTACTTGCGCTACTTGGCTGACTCTGCCGAACTTGTATGTCTCGCAGAATCGGATTCGAGTATTGAACGTGTTTGGAACGAGCCGGGTGAAATCACGGCTGAGAGTAGTGGCCTCGATGCACCTACAGAACCACTCGTCACGGATAGCGATCTGAATAAGTCGCATACGAAAATCGCCGAATACCTTGCGACTGGTAGCGAGGAGCATCTCACAGCGGGATCCGCTATTGAGGATACATACCTGATCCAGGAGTTGACGTTTGAAGAACAGCTCCAGACGGTGGCAAATGAAATCGAGTATCTCCGTGAGGAACATGACCTTCGCTACGAGAATATCGGGGTGCTGGTTAAGGATGCTAATGGACCGATTCCGGAAGTCCGCCATTCGCTTCAACATTCCGGGATTCCTGTTGCATCCGCCACGGTGCTCGGCCTTGATCAGGATCCCTCGGTTCGAGAACTACACGGCCTTGCGACATACATTGAGGAGCGGTCGGATGCAGCTCAGACCCTGTTGACGACGCGGCTCGATATCGAGGCCGATACACTGGATGCGCTCGTCGACGATGTCAGTTCTCACCCGACCCTTCTCGGGCAACTCGAAACGTGGATCCGGCTCACCCAGCTCAAAGATCGGATCGCTGGAGAGGAACAAGAGGCTAGGGCAAAAAACCAGTTTACGCATGTCGAGAAGCTGCTCGAGGTTGCCGAATTCGTCGATGATGCTGATTATTTGGATGCGACCTGGCCCCGGTTTATCTCGATTCTTGAACGTACCGTAACTGATTACCAATCATCGAGCCATTCGAATGATCTTGATGTCGAAGAGGGGGGTGTACTAGTTGACACGGTTAACGTGTTGAAAAACGACCAACGCAAAGCCGTCTTCCTCCTCAACGTTGTCGAAGGCGAATATCCGGGAGGCCTTGCATTGACTCCCTTGTTCCCAACTGCGTGGCTCCGAAAGATGACTGGGTTCCCCAACGTGACTAATGTCTCTTCTGAGACTGTCTCAGACACATTCCGCCCAGCGGAAACGGACGCGGTGTCCCCGCTCAATGAGTACTACCGCCAGTTAGACCGACGGAAGCTTGCAATCGGTGCACGCTCTGCGGAGGACTACCTCTATTTCTGTACCTATGAAGCAGATAGCGATGCGATTGACCGGACATACCAGCCTTCTCGGTATCTCCAGCAGCTCACTGACAGCTTACAGATCCCGGAAATCGGTCAGGGTGAATATGAGCGAGACGTTTATACGACCGGGAACGTCTCGAGAGTCATTCTTGAACAACCCTGGGAGCAACTCGAAGCGGTTCGGGCTGCGGCATCGACTGGCGATCAGGATGTTGCGCTTGAAGATGCAGAGCAACTCTTTGGCGCAATACAGCGTCTCATTGAATCGGATGAGACGGACCCACGATTCTCTGATGCGGTCTATCGCCAGATAGAGATGGCCCGTGGGGAGGTTGGTGACCAATGAGCGCTGAAATGCTGAATTTTGACCAGATTGCGACGTACCTTGAATGCCCTCAGAAGTGGGAATACAAAGAAGCGCTTGAGATCCAGCCAGAAGAGACGACTCAAAGTTTCGATCGGCGCCGAAAGCTCCTGCGGACGGCGTTACTCCGTGCGTTTAGTTCGGATGATGAGAGCAGTAAGGCGGCATCGCGGACCGCAACAAGCTTCGTAGACCGATTCTGGGAGCAGTACACTGACGAAGATCTGTATTTATCTCCCCGACAGGAGGAGTTTGACAAATCGGTTACGAAGCAGGCACTCCAAACATATTTTGAGAACTATTGGGACGACCACCTCTCATCGGCCGTCGCACATAGTACAGCAGCTGAAGTGCAGATTGAGGGGCGACCCGTTAAAACAGCTCTCGACTTGGTTAGCAGGCAAAGCGATGGGACCCTGATTATCTATGAGTATGTCCCAACTCTTCGTGGCATTAGTTTCCCAAACCCCCAAGAGAACAAAGCACACCAATACCTTACTCAACAGGAGTACACTGGTCGGCATATACCATCTATTCTACGGGCGGAATTGGCAATTCGGGGTGTAAGGGCTGAGGAAGCCCTGGATGCTGAGGATGTGAAATATATCGTCGTTGGGCTTCATGAGTCTGTGACAACGACAGGGGGAAGTGGTGTCGATGGTGTCGCTGTTGATCCAGAGCTCCGAGACCTCACAGAATGGCACACAGAATACAGCAACACCAACTATCAACTGCTAGAGGAGATTGTGGGTAAGATTACCCAATCAGATACCACAATACCGGAGGAGTGGAAGTCGGCTTTGACTGAGTCCACGTGCCGGTACTGTGAATACAAAGACATGTGTAAACCACGATTCAATTGGGAGGTTGAGTTCTAATGCCGGACAGCGAGGATCTCGATCCAAAGGGAAGCCAGCTAGCCGTTATTGAGTCAGACGAATCGCAAATTCGCGTGAATGCGGGGGCCGGAACTGGAAAAACCTCGACGATGGTCTGGAAGATCGAACGCCAGATCAAGGAACAAGGAGCGAATCCAGAGCGGATACTCGCACTAACGTTTGCGAACAAAGCGGCAACGAACGTTGAGACTCGAGTCGCTGATGAGTTGGACTCCACCCTTGGATTCAATATTTCTTCATACACCTACCACTCGTTCTGTCATCAACTGCTCAAGGAGTATGCGTACTTCACCGACCATCCGCCAGACTTCGAGCTGATTACTGAAAGCACGAGCGCGGCGCTGATTCAGGAAATCGTTCAGCGGGTCGACTTTGATCTGATCGAGCCGATGACGCCAGGAAGTGATGGGACTCGCGATGACATTCTCGAGGACACACTAGATTTCATCGGCAATATCAAACGATCGGGCCATACTCCCAGTGACGTCGAATCTATCCTTCCGCCTCAGTCTGAGGTAATGCGAGCACATAGGGCCGTCCAAGATATCCAACAGTGTAGTGAGCAACTCTGGGATCTGGATACACTATTCGCTGATGATGGAAAGGCAGAAGACCGGATGAAGCGGTGGCTGATCGATCTTCGCAGAGAGCTGCGGGATATTGCAGAGGAATTCGATGGCGAATCGGAGTTCCTGACGGAGATCGCAGAGTACCTCTGGGAATTTGAGGAGACTGTCGAATATATACAGAACCACATCGCCAGTAACGGCCTCTATGGATCGAACGCGACGATCGCGGCGTCGCTATTTACTGATCATCCAAATTCGAGTCGATTCAAAGCAATCGATCAGAACCCATTCATCCGACTACAGGAGTACGTGGATCTGTACCGGAAGGCCCACGACTTTACTGACGCTTACCGAATCTATGAACAGTCCCTCGAAGAACGGAATGCGCTCGATTATGATGGCCTGATTCAAAACGCTGCTGAGCTCCTCAACGATGATACCGTTGGTGATGAAATCCGTGCAGAATGGGATTACGTCTACTGTGACGAATTTCAGGATACACACCATGCAGAACTAGCGGTTGTCGACGCCCTCGGGCAGGATTCAGATGTGCTTGTGATCGGCGACACCGACCAAGCGATCTATGAGTGGCGGGGAACGAACCCCGAAAATCTGGAAGACCTGTCCGATATTTTCCCAGATATCACGTCGATAGATCTGAACCTCAATTTCCGATCCTACCAAGGCATTCTCGACTTCACAGCGAACCTTGGCCACACTGATGAGTTAACTGCTCATCGTGGCCGGGGAGAGAATGAAGTTGTGAAAGTCGAGGGATACCCGGATCGGGAGGCCCAAGCTGAACAAGTCGCCTCGACCGTCTCGCACTTACTGCAGGGTCGCTTCGATGAGATCGACCAGTACGAAAAAGATGAAATCGCAGTCATCGTCCGCAAAAACAGCCATGCCCGGGCGGTTGCCGAACAGCTCGAAGCTGAGAGTATTCCCTTTTCGGTCTCTACGAATTCGGACGGCGATCAGTCACCTGGTGTCGAGACCGTTCTTTCCTACTTCCGATTCTTAGTTGACCCCCACGACGAGACGAATCTGTATCGGGTACTGTTGCACCTCTATGGACTGCCAGAAGCTGACCTTCGATCGCTCAAGCAAGGCAACGAGGGGCTCTATGAAGCACTCGTTGCCGCGGATCCAGAGACACTTCAGGCAACAGCACAGGTACAACGGGCGGTCTCTGATATTTCCTATCTCCAGGAAGCGCGGAAAACCAGTTCGCTGAGCGGCTTCTATGAGAAATTCCTGGATCGAACCAAGATCCAGTGGTATCTCACTGAAGACGAACGGCAAGACCTCGCACAACTTGAGAATAAGATCGAGGGCTACGATGATGAGGGGATCCAGTCGATGCTGACGAGTGATTTCGTCGATCACCTTGATCTTCAGGAGACGATCTCTCGTGAGACGATTGAGGGGCGCATCGAATCGGCGGACATCGTTGATGAGAAGGTGAATCTGATGACTGTCCACGGGGCCAAGGGACTGGATTTCGAGGTCGTGTTATTGCCGTTCCTCTCCGACGATGAGTGGCCGAGTGTCCCGGGAAATCACGCCGAAATCGCGTTCTGTTACGATGTACTGCAGAGGGAGATGAATGGTGATACTGAAGACTGGCTTACTGCCGACCTTGCTGATCTCCGTGAAGAATGGCGGACGCTTCACGTCGCTATTACTCGGGCAAAGGATCACCTGTTCTTCTACGGTAACTCTGGTGAACCCGATGACGATCAGGTGCCTACCGGTGAGATCGATCAGTACCTCGGAAATGGGATCGACTGGAGTGTAAGCGGCGCACAGATGAATCTCTGGAGCGAACTGACGAGCAGCTTCGAACAGATCAAAGCGGACCACCCTGAGTCTGTAATTGATCTAACCGACGTCATCAACGACCGCACTGTTGAGACGAAGGAGAACATCACGTATTGGGGGAACTCAGTCGACCCCGGAGAAGCGGAATCTCAGATACTGGAGTTTGCCGGGCAGCTCCATGCTGGCGACCTTGATCCAGTCGATCCTGCCGAGTTTGATCTGCGAGCGAACCCAGGCAGTGTCGAGGTGGATCAGCAGATCGCTCGTGAGCACAGCCACTCCTCATTAGAGACGTTCAAATCCTGTCCGCGCCGGCATTATCTCGACCACGTGGTGTATGCATTCGCCGATTCGGGGCTCGTCGATACCCAGGGCGATGCCGAAGCATCGGATTCGCAGATCGACTACGCAGCGGTCGGGACGTTGTTCCACGACGTTGCCGAAGAAGCATACTGGCACGATTATAGCACGAAGGACGAGTGGATCGACGCCGTTCACAGGCTTGGTACGCGTCGGGAGCTCTCAGAGAGCGAACGGGCCCGTGCAGAAGAAGGTGTCAATCGGTTCTTCGCCACGGACGTCCCCAATTGGACCCAGCACGCAGCAGAATGGCCATTCCTTCTCGAGGATTATCTTGCAGATATCGGAGGGCTCGTGAAGGGGTACATTGACGGCATCTACCGCAACTCGGCTGGTGAGTTGGTTGTCCTGGATTACAAAAACACCAAAGAGAAAAAAGACGTTACAGAGAGCTACCAGTTGCTGCTCTACTTGGAGGCGCTGAATGAGCGGCTTCCTGATGAGGAAGTAACGCAGGCTGGCTATGTGTATGTCGGGGAGGCTGGTCCAGAAGTTGATCTCTACGAGTATGAGGAACTCCTTGCGTTCCGTGATGAGCTTCACGCTGATCTTCGGGCAGCAGATGTCAGCTCCTATGGAAACCCGGACAGCGGTCTCATTTGTGCGGAGTGTCTGCATCACTCGCTCGGGTGTGCTGACCCAGAATGGGATCGACGGCCTTCGGACTCATAGGATTGGATAGTTCACAATTCCTCGGAAGGTGATTTCCCTCGGTTATTGGGGTTGTGTCTGAACCTACGTGGACTAATTCGAACCTGATTGCGCCCACTGAGATACCTCGGTTGCTCGCTTCTCCCAGTAGACACGGTACTGAGCCGCTGCGATGCGTCTCTCGGCAGTACGCAGAACCGAGTTCGTCCTGAGATTTCGGAGTACGTTCGACCGTCGAGCGGACCACCGCTGCCGACGGTTCGTCTTGAGTCGTTACGGCACATATTAGAAATATTAGCGTTTATGGTAGGTGCATCTATATCTATAGATATGAAATAATGAGTGAGAAATAACATATTATCTGTGGCATGAGGGTATATGGTGAAACACCCACGATGTCCGAACTGTTATAGTACAGATGTTAGAGGTCGGAGTATATTACCGGGACATGTTTGTTTGGATTGCGGGCATAAAGGGAGAGGATTTGTATGAACTATATATTCCATTATTTTGAGTACGCACCAGCAATCGCGTATGATAGTTAGCTAGACATAGTGGGCAATATCATCCCGTGCCATAGTACACCGCAAGGAGCGGCCCCCGCTCGCCCCGAAACGTGTAGCGGTAGTGGTAACTGATGACCTCGGTGGCCACGATCACCACCGCTACCGGACGTGGCGACGTGAGGGGAAGGGCGACGGCCGCGACCCGATCAAGAGCGTAACTCCTGAAGGGTCAGTTGTCTTCCTTCCGACGGTTCTTGCGCTTGGCGGGCAATGTGGATGCAGTCGATCCGGAGCTGTACGAGCAGCTACGGCTGTCCACAATGAAGAACGGCGAGGACGTGCACGCTCGGTACTACGACCGACGGTTGGATCAAGAACAAGCTGAACAGTGTAGCGACTATATCCCCGACCTATGAAAGCTAGAACACACACCGAGACCAACGAAACAGCGAGACCCCAACGATGAGTGTGCTTCTAGAGGAATCCGGAGATTTCCTCGCCGTCGAACGGGCCGCCAAACAGCACGGACCGACTTAGGTTATTGTTCGAATTGGCGCAGGTAATGTTCGAGAGGAAGAGGCAGTCCTCACAGGCACAGTTGTGGTCTGTCCGGCAGATGGTGTCATATGTACAGAACTCAGCCTCTTCGATCTGTGCCATGACATCCAGGAATCGTTCCTCGAATAGTGTGAAGATCGACCCGAGGCTGTAGTCCGTATCTGCGCGTTTGTAGATCACCGTCGAAAGTGTCCGCGGGAGGAGGTGCTCGACCAAACTCTCACGGCCGTAGCCAGAGAGCGCACCGATCGCGTCGATGACTGCATGAGAGTAGGTGTGCAATAGGGTGAACACCGCGCGTGAGACCGGATCTGTCGCCGGATCGATGGACCCGAAGCGACCAGGATCCGTTACCTGCGAGAGGTACCACCTGTCGAGATCGTCGATCGCCAACTCGCCGGTGAAGTTCTCGGTGACCCAGTCGCGCACCGCTTCCTTATCAAGTGACAGTACAACGGCTTCGGCATCATTTGTGCGAGCGAATATCTGCCCCTCAGCCCATTCGCCACCGCGGAACAGGTTGAGTGCCGGCGGAACCGCATCCTCGTCCGGCGTCCCGTCGCCTCCGAACCCGCCGGTTGGCTCGGGTGACAACCGCGTATAGCCATACGTCACTGTGGTGATCGGGAAGTTCTTGACTAATCTGACTTCAGAGAGCTTGCGCTGATCACGTTCGTCGATGTAGCTATCGATCTGGTCGCTCTCGAGGTGGGTCTCGAAGGCGCCAGACTGGAGCTCTTCGAACGTGTAAGAGTAGATGTAGTCTGCTTCGTCGTAGGAATCATTCGTGATCGAGAGGTACTCGAAGAGCTCCTCACTCAGTTCAACCTGTTCCTGTTCGTCGAAGACGTCCCGGAGGAATGCGGCTGTCTCGTCGCGGTGTTCGGTGATATCCACCTGAAGGCGCTCCTTTGCCATCTCCCTCGCTTCCTCGTTCGATTCGGCTTCCCCGTTTTGGAGAAGCTCCATTGCAAGATCCATCACTGCATCCGGATCGGGGTCCCCCAGTTCGGAATCATCGAGCAGGTAATCGCTCACGATCTCAACCTGAAACTGGTCGTTGGTATGGAGCGTGTCGAGATCCTGCTGAACGTTCACCAGCGTTTGGGTCTGGGGGTAGAACGTCGTCGATGCCGAATGGGGAAGCGTCCGGAGATCGTTCCGGTCACAGGCAGGGTTGAGGCATTTGCCGGCGTGGAAATCCTCCTTGTGGTTACATCCAGGATTCGTGCAGCGCCAATACGAATCCGAGAGCTTGACGCCGCTCTCTCGGAATGCCATGCCGGCGCCACAGTGTTCGGGCACGTGGATGTCTTGGATCTGGCCACAAGAACAGACGGCCGCAAATCGCATCTGATGATGATCGTGAAGCGGCTCGCCACACCGCTCGCAATTGATCGTATTCCCGGAGCCACTGTAATCTTTGACGTCCGTATAGTGGAACTGGTTTGCCGTTCCGCAGTTCCCACAGGCAAACACCCGCGGGAACACCTCGAAGTTCGCACTGCCTGGTTGAATGATGTCGATCGCCGTCTCATTGAAGTCCATCTGCTCCCAGTTATCCCATTTGCTGGCGTGGCGTTTCACCCGGCGGAATATGTACTGGCTCGGGAGGTTGGGGGTGACCGGCTCTCCGCGTTCGTTGTAGTCCTGATTGACGTACCCGATAAGTCCGCTCAGATTCGTTTCGGAGTGGTTGAACGTCGCGCCTGGCAGATAGTCATACAGGAATTTCGACTTCTTTCGCTCCATCGTCATTATTGCTCACCCTCCGTAAGCCGCTGGATGAACTCTTGGTTGTTGTGCTGAGGCGTGATCGCCCCCTGTTCACCGATATCTCGGAGGTTTTGCATTGGTTCGTTCCCCTGTGGGAATTCTGGGTAGTGCATGCTACCCAGGTTTTCTTTCCAATATCGCCAGACGTCCCGAACACGAGCTTCGACTTGCCCCTCGAAATACCGGTTTACGTCTTCGCCGCGGTCTAACCCATACGCTGCTTTGAGATCTGCAATGAATGTTTCCTCGGTGATTTCGGGATACTCGTCTTCGGTCATGAGTTTGTAGAGGTGGGATGCCTTCTGGACGTTGGCTCGCTCCGTGGTGCCATCCTCGGTGATCTCATACTTGCGGTACATCGCTGGCCGGTACCGCTGCAGGAGAATGCTACTGAAAACCCCGGTAAATGTGCGATCGATGCCGAACTTCGCCCATCGGTCGATCGGGACCGGCTCGACGGTCCGATCCAGATACTGATGCATCTTCTCGAAGTATCGGAAGCGGTGCTTGTCGCGCTCCTTAATCGGGTCAAAGACGTCCAAGACGAACCCGGGGGTGTCAGCTTGACGGCCAACACGGCTGCTGGATTGGATATACTGGAACGTCTTTCGGGGATAACCGAAGAACAGCATGAGGTTGAACCGATCAACGTCGATCCCATGCCCGATGAAACTCGTCGATGGGACAGTGTCGATCCGCTCCTCGAAGGGAATGTCACCCGGATCCTCGAGCTGTTCGAGGAATTCGGGGTCTTCTGTATCAGCCGTCAGCTGTCGCTCGATAAGGGGATCTTCATACCCGTCTCGCTTGAGTTTCGGGTTGACGTATTTCGCGATGTTCTCCCGGTAGCGGTCTTTCCTGGTCTTGTTGTTAAAGTAGACTAGTGACGTCTCGTAGAGATCCAGCAGCTCTGCTTTTTCAGACTCGGTTAGGGTATCGACGCCGATTGCCTCCGCCAGTTCGGAAGGTGACATGGCACGGAGATCGCGAATTACCTCATGCATGTCCGCAACCGTATCGAGAACTGCATAGAGGTGCGACCGATTCGACGGCATGAGTCCGAGGTACTCTCGCTCGACTGTCTCTGTCAGATGGCCGTAGAACGTTTCCCCTTGAACCGGACCATCGTTTGGGAACCGAACCGCATCGCGTTGGAATAGATTCCGAATTTGGCGTTGATACTCCGAGATAGTTGCCGTCGACGTCACGATCTTCGGTGTCTTCCCGTGAATCTGCTCACAGAGGGACAGGAACGTCGTTTCATAATGGGATGCGAACGTCCCCAGTTCCTCGTTGAGAAGGTGTACTTCGTCGATCAGATGCAGTGTCGGGACGGGATCGTAGAACTCAGCCGATGCATCCTCGATTCGATCCTCACAGTCGAAGAGATCCTTCTCTGAACAGGTTCCCGAATACCCGTAGCCGTGGACCGGGCAGTACGTGGTTGTGTTGCCGAGGAGGTTCGCAAACCGGGGCTGCATTCCCATGACAGAGATCTTGTCCAGGGAGCCTAGCAGTATCGAGGGGATGTATCGGTAGATGTCCCGGTCGATCACGTAGAGTGGAATCTGCCCGATACAGTCGTCTCCCGAACAGTGATGGAAGACGCTGTTTTTATCGACGTCATATTCGACGGTGATCTCGCTCTCACAGAGCGGGCACTCATCGAGTACTTTGCATTCCCGCTCGAGTTTCTCCTGACTCTGCTGGAATGCCTCTCTGAGTGTGTCCCGGTCTGTCCCAATCGCATTCGGAGTATCCTGTCCACCGACGTAGAACCCCAGTGAGAATTCGGCGCCGGTCCCATCGAACCAGTCCGGATCACGGCGAATCTGCTCAGCATAGAGCAGACTCTCGATGAATCGGTCTTTCTGCTGCCGGCTCAACAGCCGGAGTGGGAACCGAATCCAGGCGGTGACACCCTCGTTTTTCCCACGGAGTCGGTCATAGAACAGGTTGAAGAGGATGAGCCCCAGGTAGGCTTCGGTCTTTCCCCCACCGGTTGGGAACCACAGAACATCTGCCATCTCATCATACTCCGTTTCTGCCCACTCATGCTCACGTTGGACGACTCCCGAGAGGTTGCAGGTGATGAACACCAACTGGAACAGCCGCCAACCAGGGAACTCATGCTGATTGGAGTTCACCTGATTCATCGCCTGGAAGGCTTTGAGAGACCGCTCATCCCGGCTGAGGATCTCGATCCCATGTCTAAAGCGGTCAATTTCGGCATGGAACTGCTCGGCTGCAGTATCGAGTTCCTCAGCCTCCTCGGGTGTCAGATCCAGATCCTCGATGATCTCAGACCGTCGGGTCGTCGTCCAGTCCTCGTAGTATGACTCCATCCCCTCCGCAATTGCTTCAAGTGTCGAAATCGCCGCACTCCCCGTCAGATCATCGAAGTTCGTATCATAGCTATCGTTGAACTCGAATTCGTAGACTGGTTCGCTGGGGACAGCTGTCGTCGACACTCTCGTTGGAGGTGATCCAGGCCCCGTCTCGATTGAGCAGTTTCGGCCCTTGCCCCATACCTGCTGGTCGTATCGATAGTCTTCCGGGACGAGATCGAACGTATACGGCTCCAGTTCACCCTCAACCTCGATCTGTGGGTTAAACACGAACGGATCGTCAGCCCCATCGATGCGTGCGCCAGGGCGATTGATGATTTCGATCGTGAGTTGCCCATCGGATTCTCTCGACACGAGACCCACGTTCCATTGGTACTGGTCGGTATCCACTGTCGGAACATCGTCAGTCAGTGCAGCGAACTCCTCGGGACCGAGATCGAGGAGTTCGGTCGGACTGACATCGAGTTGGTCACCGACTTCTGGATCGGGTGTGACGAGGTACGATTCTGCATGGGCGGTGAACGCTTCGCGAACAGCGTCACTAAGCCGTGATTCCACAGCTTCGATCTCACCCGGGAGATCGAGCAACTCACCTGTATATTCGAATGAGACGGTGAACTTCCGGTAGAATTCCTCGTCTATCGAATAGAGTGAATCAACCGACACCGCATCACGCTCGACTGATTCGATGTCGCAATCCTCTCGCTCGGCGACTTCGAGCTTTGCTGCTCTGAGACCCTGTTCTCGAAGCGTCTTGAACTCCTCGTACGTCGGGAAGCTTGGATAGTAGAGATCGAAGCTGATCCGCAGTGTACCTGTCGTCCCGGGCGTCGGTTTGAAATCTAACCCATGAGAGACTGGTTTGGTCTTTGCCTCGAAGTCCTCCTCAGAGTCGCGTCCATACTCTGGGGCGATGTTCGACACGTAGAACTTGTCTTCGGGACGTTCTCCGACACAGTAGGCTTTATCCCGGCCGCTCGCGCGGTCAAGAGTCTGGGTAAGCAGGAACTCACCCAGTTGTTGGGCTTTACTCGACATCGATCACTTCCTCTACGACTTTTTCCATGGTGTGGTCTTCAATATCGGCTTCACTCTCGGTGATCTCTTCTGGAAGCGAACTATCCGTCGCGACTCCGGCTTTAACAGACCGCTTGGCCTCCTTTCCGATTTGTTGATGCAGGGTCCGGATCTCTCGCAACGCTGATATCGTTGGCTCAGCGAGCGAGGTGGCACTAGGGTCCAAGATTTCTAGCACAAGGCGAACATCCTCGGGATCTCGGGGGCCCAGTGTTCGACCGGATTTCCAATTCGCGATCGTCATCGGGGTACTGATGTCGGATCCTTCCGACTGCATTTCAAGCAGTAACCCCTCAATGGTGTACTCTTCGTCGAGCCCTTCTTTGAGAACGGTTCGCCATCGGTCGATTGTTGATTCACAGCCCCGAACACGCTCCCGGTCATGGGCAGATTCAATGAAGACGTCATAAATGTCGCCACTGGACTCGTCCATTAGCAACACTTCGTCACCTGGTTCCAGCTCACGGACCGGGACGCGAACGATCCCACCTTCCGAAGTTACCGTCACCCGGCTAAGCGCTGATCGGGTCTGAGACGTTCCATCGGTGAACACTACCTTGAGTGTATTATCTGTCTGCGCTTGCTCGGCCCCACCCGTGCGGTCGCTATCTGTCGCTGAGTGCGTGTTCGAACTCTCTCCGCTGAACTCCTCTTCGAGCACTTCATCGAGGAGTTCCTGTGCATTTTCGTAGTCCGGAACTTCGTAGTCTTCCGGGGCTTCATCGACGGCTGCTGCTTCTAGGGGGGAGGCGTCCTCGGCGACACTCTGTAGTTCTTCTTCGGTCTGTTGTGGACTCTCTTGGGGAGCCTGTGGGCTCCCAGGGGTCGGGCTTCCTGCCCCCGCCTGTGCAGTGTTCTTCTCTGGCGGTTTTTCAGCCTCATTGACGTCATTCACTGCAATCTCTGTATTGGTCTCTTCGAGTTCACGTTCGAGGCGACGGTTGACGTGATCGGCCCACATCTCAAACTGGAGGAACTCCATCGACCGTGAGGCTGGGAATGAATAGACGTGAGAGGATTGCCCCAACGGCCGCGTAATTACTGTTGGTTTGTCGGGGTCTGGTATGAGATCGGCAATCGGGACAATTTCCGTAACATCGGGCATCGTTCCCCCTTCTGCCGCGAGTGCGTTCAACACAGCTTTCCTTTCATATTCGTTCCGGACAACGAATCGAGTAGGCTTGCCAGCCTTCTCTGCGTCATCGATTTTTTCGAACAGTGCTTCTTGCAGTGGGTGCTTCGAATTGAGTAGCTGTTGGAGATAACTGGCTGCTTGACAGTAGTTGATCAACAGATCAGCCGTCATTCCATCCAGGTTTTGGGCTTTCCCTCGGAGATTAGCAATGAGATCACCCACTGATTGGTGATGATAGTTCTCCCTGACCGCTTCTTCCCAATATTTGGGGCGGATTGGCAGCTCAGTCAGGAGATTGAACAGCCACCCCACTTCGATTGTAAGTCCAGGGACGTGACGGAGATCTTGCTTCATGTTCGCAAGGTCGGTCACGACGGACTCCATTCTCGGATAGTGAACCCGGTGTAAGGAGACACGTCGATCGCCGGATGAGAGAATTTCTGCATACCGCGATGCGACTGATGCATCCTCATTTTGACCGACGCGTGCAGTCGATAGCAGATTGTTATCTAACTCAATCTGCCGTGTGCCAGAGAGAACTGACTCTAACTGTGGCTGGATCTCATTCACGTAATAGACCACGGGAATGGAGAGTCCGTCAAGATATGATTTGAGCTCCTCAAGTCGTCGATTAGGGTCACTCCACTCTTTCTTCCGAAGATCGACGATCAACACCCCGAGATCGGAGGGATAGGCATCTAATTCGATGCCGTGTTTTGCGGTGAACAGGTTTGCCGTGCCGGAAACACTGCTGAGTTTCCCAATTGAAGTGCGATCGAGTAGTGTGGGCGTTTTGCCAATCCCATCTCGACGCACTTCGTCAAATATCGTCACATATCCTCGCGATAAGGCCGGTAGCAGACAGAGGGATTTTCCCTGTCCAACAATCCCGTTCGTTGGAAATGCTGGGTCTTGTGTCCGAAGATACCCGAGGCAGACGCTGAGTAGTACCTCATTCCCCGGTAGCGGGTTGATGATCGTGACATCTTCCCCCTTTTTCAGAGAATTGAGGACTTCCTCTGCAACAGCTAACTCCACATCTCCAATATTGAGTGGGCCTTCTTTCGTCCGAAGGCCATCCTGGAACCAGCGAGCGAGTTCTGGCCGATCCTCGCATCGCGAGGCAGTCTCTGCCAATGACTGCATTGCCAAGATGTACCCTCGTGACATTGATAAGCATTTTCTATTCAACAACAATTGATATATTACCGCCGGAAAAGGGCAATAATAAGTCAATTAGCCGACATTACCTCTCAATATCTATTTATGTCGGGGAGAAAATAGTTGGATAATGGCTAATATTTGGATCACCTCTATGAGCACTCACCCTGAATCGGTTTTAAACCCGCTAATCGGGGCTTGTGAAGAGGGGTTTGTTCCGAGTTCGGTGCGACTGTTGTCTAACCCATCCGTATCAGACTACGAATCTACCATCTCGTCGCTTATGGAGGATGTAATGACTGCCTATGGGAATCACAACGGCGAGGTCTCTGTTCGCCATTTGAGTAGCGAATTGGACTTCGCCGAAATTGTCGCCCATTTTCTTGATCCCATCGAGAACGCCGGCCCCGCTGATACCGTGGCAATTGATATTACGCCCGGTCGGAAATTCATGTCTGCAATTGCGTTTCAGACAGGCATGAGCCATGGCGCCGATCACGTGTACTACAATCACCTCGATTCTGACGAGTACTTCGGCAAGATATATTCCGTGATCCCACAGACTGCAACGACGCTGATCGACTTTACGGAGCTTCTTGATTCATGAATATCTCTCGGCAGCACCTGATGACGGTGCTGAATGGGCTGTATGACCTTGGTGAGTATTCATTCGCCGTTGAACATCCAGGTACTGATGTGGGAACGCTATTTCGTGTCCAGCTAGATCGGGACACCCCGAGTGCGACGCTAACCTTTACTGACTCCATTGAATCGCTGAACGAGACAAAGTCCGAAATCCGAACTCAGTATGGAGACCGGCCCGCGGATGATCTTCCTGATACACAAACTGTAATTCGGGCTCTCACCAGCGCTGGGGTCCTCGAATTTTCGAACCAACAGACGATTGAGGCGTATATCGACCGACACTGCTACCCAGCTGTTGAAGCCGGTGAAGACCCCGTCATGGTTGGTATCGATACGAACCTTTTCTCCTGGGAGTTTCCCCAGCAAATGGGATTGGACCACCTGAGTGGGTCGTCCAATAGTGCTGGCCGTCAGCCAACAAACGGCTACGTACTGTCCAACGGGGTCGTCGATGAACTGCATTGGAAGTATACGCATTTTGCCACTGATGAACTCGTCGAGGCCTTTGGCCCAGAATTTGCATCCCTTGCCGATCAGCCTGCAGGGGCAAAGCGAGAGGGTCGGTTGGGAATTCAGGTGTATCAACAGTTGATTGGGTCACGAAACGTGGATCTGATCGATAGTGAGCCGGGTGACTTGAACATCATCGAAGGGTACACAGAATACTCTGAATCAAGTCGGAAGGAACCGCTACTGCTGAGTAACGACCGTGGATTCATCCAAGAAGCCCACGCGGAATCCCTCCTGGCCCAGCGGCTCGCATTCAAGCAGGATCTGCCCAATCGAACAACTGTAAGTTGGGTCGAGTTAGTTGACACACTGTACTACCTTGCGGTCCTCTTCGGTGTGCTCAAACTCCCAAAAGTAACGTTCTATGGGGTGTGGGAGGGCAAGGAGGATCGCAATTGGCAGGCCCAAGAGTTGAATGTTGACTGTCGAGGCCGTAGCTCGAATATTCAAACCATTTTGGCACGGCACAGACGGATTGCTGAACAATACGATGAAGCGGTTCAATCAGGTGATAACCCGTATAGCACTGAGAACTGAGATACGATACGTCATTAAATCAGAGTCAGTATCGTCATTCAATCTGGAGACGGGTGGCAATCTAGTCGATACTACTAACCGCTGAGTGACTGATAGACAAGTATGTCCATCCGCCGTACTCTCGCTATCTTTGCTGTACTCGGCGTCGTTGTTCTCGCCGGCTGTGCAGGAGGGGTAGGCCCCACTGAATCAGGCCCCGCTCAGACGTCGGTTACAGATGACCAATCGACGACGGCCCCGTCGTCATCTGAAACAACAGCACCAGAAGGCGAACTGTCTGTTCATCAATTGAACGTTGGCCAAGGCTCGAGTACACTCGTGATCGGGCCAAGTGGGGAAACAATCCTCATCGATACTGGCGATTGGCGTGATGATGGGGAGGAAATTATTGCCTATCTAGAAGCCCAGGGCGTGACTCGCATTGACCACCTCGTTACAACTCACCCTGATGCGGACCATATCGGCGGCCACGAAGCGGTGATCAACCACTACGAAACTGAACTCGATGGCGTCGGCGCGGTCTACGACCCTGGGATTGCTTCCAGTTCGGCGACGTATGAGGAGTACCTTGACGCGATCGAGCGCCACGACGTGACGCTCTATCAGACCCAGGCTGGCGATTCGATCCAAATGGATGGTGTCGACGTCCAGGTTCTCGCGCCACCGGAAGGGTATGTTGCAAACGAGGATTCGAACGAGAACAGTATCGTACTGTACCTCCAGTACGGGGCCTCGAGCTTCCTCCTCCCTGGTGATGGGGAGACCGCAAGCGAAGAGTATCTCGTTGAAACCTACGGCGACAGTCTCAATGCGACCGTCCTTGCTGTCGGCCACCACGGCAGTCAATCCAGCACTAGTGAGGCGTTCCTTGATGCGGCATCTCCCCAAGTCGCGGTAATCTCGAGCGCGTATGATTCCCAGTATGGACACCCTCACGAGGAGGTATTGACACGGTTGGAAGCAAACTCAATTCCGACATACTGGACGGCGACACACGGAACAATCACGTTCACGAGTAATGGCTCGGCCGTGACAGTTGCGACACAGCAGGCGGCGCCGACGACGGCGACACAGCTCCGTTCAGGCGATCCGATCGAGCCAGGGACTATGGAAGCGGTAACTGAACGGATCGTGATCGACGCCGATGGCACCGGCACAGCACCGATTACGGATCCCGCTGAGACGACAACTGACGCCACAACGGCCACGGCGACAGATGGGGGTACTTCGCTCGAACTCGTCGACGTCCACGCTGACGCCGAAGGGGATGACGGAGACAACCTGAATGATGAGTACGTTGTCTTCGAGAACACGGGATCCTCGTCGGTGGATCTCTCCGGGTGGGAACTTGCTGATGCAGCCGATCACACATACACGTTCCCGGATGGAACGGAGCTCGAACCGGGTGAGCAAATAACTATCTACACAGGGAGTGGAACGGATACTAAGACCGAACTGTACTGGGGCCAGTCGACCCCAGTCTGGAACAATGCCGGCGACACCGTGATTATTCGCGACGAGTCGGGATCGATCGTCATCGAGGAGACCTACTGACAATGTCCACCCACCAATTCACCGGCGTGATCGACCGCTTTGAAGACGACCTTGCAGTCGTCTTGCTCGAAGTGTATGGTGACGTCGTCGACGAGCTCGTCATCGATCGTGCAGACCTCCCGGCTGATGCAGCGCATCCGGATGCAGTCTTAGACATCACGCTTTCTGGAGATGGGGAGGTGACCGCCATCGAGTATGATCCGGCAGAGTCTACGGATCGGAAGGAACAAGCCCAATCACGATTCGATCGGCTTGCAGAACGGCCGCCCGAGGATGACTATTCACCCTAGACAATGGTCCGGGGAAGAACGAGAGTGGTTATCGTGTGAGCCCATCAACGCTGTTGTCCCGAGCTAAATCTCGATTTGGTCGTAAGCCTACAGAGACTCATTGATTTCCCCTGCGCCTACCGTCGTGAGATCCCTCCGGTGAGTTCGAGGCTACCGTGTCCTAGAAAAGACGTTTCGTGTCGCCATCTGGTTTGTGTGCTCCTCGTTGGGACTGACCACCTCGGCAGAGTGTGGCCGGTCTACCAGTCACTCACACAAGCAGACTCCGCCTTCCCGGATTTGACTCACTGAAAAGTTGTGGACGGCGGTTGCGAGTTCAGTCATTGCGTTGGCTTGCTCTGCCGTTGGTCGGCTCCCACCGTAGTAACTCTCAGTCCGATTTCACTGTAGAGAGCCTTCATTTCCTCGGCGGTTTCGCTCTCAAACAGTCCGATCTGTTGGGCTCGCTCATAACTGAACTGGTGATCCTGGAAATCGTCGAGTGTATCGTTTGTCATCGACAGTGCATAGGCCTCAATCGACCGTTCGATCGCTCCAAAACACACCTCGATCACGGCTGTGTAGTATCCGTCCTGTGCTTGAAGCGTGTCGACGACTTCGAGAAGTCGACAAGCCTTCGTCAACTGCGTTTCCCAGTCCGCATCTGCACTAATCCCAGCCTCGAACTCGGCCCTCCCCCGCCCAACCATTTTGAATGCATCCTGCGCTTGGTCAAGGGCAGTGAGGATTGCTTCTGGATCGGAGCCGTTACTCATCTTTTCCACCCTCTAAGAGAAGATTCTCGACGGTTTCGAAATCATCCGTCTTGTAGATCGGAATACCCGAAACGACGATCTCACGAATATCTTCTGTATAAGACGGAATCGCTTGGACAGCTTCGACATCGATATCGTAGGCATACCTGTCGCCATCGAATTCGATCTCTTCGAGATCCCGTGCAACAGCGTTCGCCTCTCGCTGACTTTCGGCACGTCCGGACCGAGTGAGAACCCAAAGGTCGATGTCACTCCGTCGGTCAGCTTCACCCCTCGCAACACTCCCGTAGAGGATAATCCCGACGACATCACTAATCCGGCTTCGCAACTCCTCATTAGCAGCCTTCACCGGCTTATGAAATTCAGGTTGGGGAATTCGAAGGATCGGATCATCCGGTACAGTCAGCTGATTGCGGTTGATTTGTATGAGTCGCTGGTTACTGTCTGGCGACTCGACGACGAGTCCGTTCGAACTGAGGACATTCACTGCCCGCCGCACAGATTGATGGGGGTGGTCAACCTGCTTCGCAACTTCCCGGATAGAGAACTCACTCAGTCGGTGGTTAGATAAAAATAAAAGTACATCTGCTGTGGCTTTGTGCTTGAATAAATCTGGATCGTGAACCGGAATCGAGAGTGAAATCGAAGCTCCAGCTGAATTCGATGTTTCCTTCTCGTGGCCCATGTGCCGTATCATGGACCACTACTATAAAAGCATTATATAGATGATCTAGGTTAACTCTAGTGACTCTACCGAGATGATCAGGGTTAATAGGGGAGTTCGAAGTCCCAAATACTCATCCAATCGTGAGGCAAGTTCGATCGACCTGAAGAACGACCGCTAGATGATGCGGATTCGGCCTGGAAATTCGAATTTTGGAGGCAATACTAGAGCCTCCCTCAATGAACCATGGTGACCATACTGAATAGAACCGGGTGAATGAAGGCTATCGTTATGACGGTTATGGACGTTTTGAGGGGTTTAGACCTCCAATCTCCCGAGAATTTGGGATCTCAGTTTCTTCCGTTATAACTCGGTATCTATGATTGTACTGAGGTCGTCAATCTCCTCTGAGACTCCAATCGTATCTTGGTTACTCAGTTTCGCAACAACCGGTAACGAGTTGTCTTTTTCATTCGCCAGCGGACTTAGCACCGCATATTTCGTTTCTATCTCGCAATTGTCAAATACTATATCAGTCGCATTCTTATTGACTTCCTCTAGGTTGTTCATGTCGATGGGAGTCTCTTCCTGCAAAATATTGCCCGCGTTGGTTATTACCCCTAATACTTCTTGATGTTCTTTCCGTTGCTGGTTAAGGAGATTCTGATAGATCTGTATATACGCCGGGGCTTGTGAGGCGCCGCCGGTTGCCTCCATTTCGGATTGCTCGAGCGGGTTCGTTTCCATATACGGGCTTTCAGCGGGGAACAGCAGGATTACGATATCTGCCGAGACAAAACTCGTCGCTAAATCATGGAAGGCCTGGTCATCCATGGTCGGATACCCATCCTCAGGGAGGTTCCCGGGGCGTACTAACTCCTCACTGTGGTCTAGATGATTGAACACATCCGGCTCAAAAAATGCGGAGCCTGGAACTGGTGCCCAGACAGTCAATTCGGTTTTCTCGGAAGGTTTCGCGGTGAATCGGGCAGATTCGAGCCCCGTGAATTCTAATAACTCCTCGGGCTCAACACCGTCTTGTATTTTGTCCCCATTTTGCTGGAGAGTCTGAACGTTCTTATTTGGATCTGTCATTACTCCCCGTTCGGTGTGTAGGGCATGGAATAGGAGGGAGACGTGGTAGGCTGGGCTGCTGCCTGGTGGGCCGATAACCATCACCTCCAAATCTCGCTTGGATCGCACAATTCCCACGAGGACATACAGTGCCCCCATCGTCGCCACGAGGTGCCCGAGAGAAAGAGCGATCCCGCCTACGTTGACAGCATAGGCGAGCCCGGTGAACTCAAAGCTGCCCATGACAAATTGGCCGGAGCTGATATCATACCGGATTGGGGATTGATAGGTGATCAGTCCTTCAACAAATGCACCGATGACGAGAATCCCAATCGGGTAACTGAGATATTCTGTGGATCGATTGGAACCGATCGGTGATCGGTCACTAGCAAACGCAAATCCTGCAATCCCCCCGATTGCGATACCGAGGACCCACAAGAACTGCGTTGCTAAAACATTCGATGAGCCGATCCATAGTGTTAGCAACCCAACCGAACTGAACGCGAGTAGGATTACTGAATTGTCGCTCCGGTCGGACCGTTCCAGTATATCTACAACGAGTACCCCAACGACGAAACTCACTGCAGCAAAAAACCCGATTTCGATACCGATTCGAGGATTGCCAATTTGGCCGACCGTTTTACCAATGATGCCGTTGGTCACATTGTACACTAATCCGTTCGCTTGGTCCCAAACGAGTGACCCGGCGAGATGGCTGGTAGACCATGCGGCAAACAGCATGATCCCAAGCTGCTTTCCTACCGCAGCGCCTGGCAGCGTCTTCTCAGAGCTGTCTGAAGATCGGATACCCCGTGCGATTGTGTTTGCACCTGAGAGTGCGATCGGCCAGCCTTTCCAGACGAATATGGCGACGGAGAAGCCGTAAAGCCCCTGAAGGAACCAGAGCCAGAACTCACCCGCAATGATCCCTAACAGGGTGAACGTTACAACGAAAAATGCGGCTACTATTATCCCTTTGGTGAATGACTGGAGTGCAGTTTTCAGCTCCGCTAGTCGATGGGTTTGCTGGTCAATGACCTCAATGGACTCAAACGGATTGAAAACTGATTTGATGGCTTGACCCGTTTCTTGAGCTGCCCCAAGGCTGGGATGATTTTCGAGGTCGTTCAGTCGCTCAAGGATGTCTTTTGCGTCAGCAGTTGCCGTCTCACTAGAGAGTGCATCCGTTTGCCGTTTACTCCCCATCGGGAGTACCCATTGTACTGTGGTGGCTCCCACAGAGAGAACTCGGACGATTTTGATGCCCATACTCAGAAGTAGAATCCCGAGTGAGACTCCAATAATAGTGTAACTTTGGATCGGAATGGGGTCGGCCGGAATATTTGCCCCTGGGATCAAATTGGGTTTGAGATACACTGTTGAGGTGAAGAGATTGAGAACACTCTCAAGGTACCCAAAGAATCTGGCAACTCCAACAGCGAGTAGTATCCCGAAAACTGCCCCAAAAAACGTCGTAATATCTCCAATCCCGGAATGAAGTCGCTCTCTTTGCTCAGGTGTATCTATATGTACCCCGAACTCGCTGATTGGCGAAAGCGAAGCGGTATTGAAGCCCCTATCTAGTGCCGCTACTAAGGCTCGCTCACTTGAATTGTCCTCATCGTCTTCGGTTTCAATGAACTCCTCAACCGATTTCCGCGCTGTTGATATCTGGTCGTCGTATGATTGCTCGTCGAAGTACTCCTTTGTCTCATTTGCCGGGGCCCCTGGTTCATCCGTTTCATGGGGGATTACGACTACGTCAGTTTCAGGATGCCCTTCAGCACTGCCCGAAGAACAAATCGTGACCCGAATGTCTTCGTAGTCTTCGATGAACTGTTTACAGATCTGCAGAGCGGATGTATAATCCGGAGCGCCGAGTTCTATCGGCTGTGGCACATCTTCTGAGCCTCGTAGCGCTGCATCGAGCTCGTTTTTGTCGACGTCTGGTTCGACAGGATCTGCCGAAGTGAGATTTGTATAGATCGCATCAATACTTTGGTCCGATTCGGATGTTCGCCATCCCTGACTATCGAACGCTGATTCTACTTTTTGTTTGAATACCTGAAGGAGGTCAGGCTCTGTTCCGTCCCCATAATAGATGCCATAAAATTGGTTGCTGATTAGTTGATCACTATTTGTATCTATGTTGACTCTCCCCATGAAAAAGGAAATAACATGGTTGCGCTTTCCGTCGTAGTGGAAATGGAACCCATCGTCGAGGAGACCACGGATATTCTCACTATACGCGTCGGGTTCGGGTTGCGCTAGCCCATTCGGAGGATATCGGATATCGCCGCCGTTGTTAACAATATAAAACATAATTCACCTCCCGATCCGCTTTAGCAGATACTTCAATCCACGAAGCGGGTAATAATCGTCGTCATCCCAGTCAAGATACGGTCGGAATTCACCGTTGAGCAGGTAGCCTGGCGGATCTCTTGGTTCGAAGTAGACCGGGTAGTAATGCCGGGAATTGTTACTCGTTGGTCGACCCATGAAGTCGACTTGCTGTTTCGGATCGTCGATCTGATCGTGAACGTGGTCTCGGAAGAAGCTCCAGTTCGGATTCCCCTTCGGGTCGAGATGGGGACTGCTGTCATCTTTGAATGTCTCAAGGAACGTATCAGACATCGTCACAGCGAAGAAGACGTCCTTGTCCTCGTACTCTTCGAGAATGTCCTTGTAGATCTCGAAATACCCCGCTGCGGTACCAGTTGTATCATATGCGGGCGTACGTCGAGCCTGCTTCCGAGTCTCTAGGATAGACTTATCTAGGTGATCCGGAAGATCGTCGTCTTCCAGATCGCCCGCAAACTGATCAGCCGGCAAAGTAAGGACAAGCGCGTCGTATTCGGAGATCATTGCCGATAGAAGCGATGGGATTTCACCGGCGTCGATTGCGTTCTGTCGGTTCAGATATTCGAGCGTTTCGAAATCAGGAACCTCATTGGCAACTGCCTCGGGTTTCGCATCATCTTCGGCCCAAATAGAGTTGTAATCGTCCCAGGGATTTTCGATATCAACGTTTTGCAGGTGCTCTCCTGCATAGTCGATGGTCTTCACATTCACTTTCTGCTTTGGGATTATGCCGTGTTCGAATTTGAACCTAAAGAAGTCAAACTCCTGAAGGTCGTTCGAACCCAGCTGATTGCTGTCGAACTCTCTATCTCGGAATAAATTATAATATTGCCTAAGTGGCGGATTCAATTCTGGATCAGTGAAGTTGACGTCCTGAGTAGACCGCCGGCTAAGGCAGAACGCAGCACCGCTCATGAGCCACGTCTTCCCCGCTCGGTCCGGGCCGAGTATTAGTACATCTTTGTCTTTTTCGTACTGGGTGAAATCATGCAGTCCCCAAACAAGCCCGCCAAGTGCACCCAGATACACAACAAATGCGAACGGTGATGTTGCGATAGACTCGTTGACAAATCCACTCACAGCCGGCGTAGTGAAGCCCATTGGAACCGTGGCGCTTCCAGACTGCGCTGTCGAGCCTCCGTCAAAGAGAATCGGAGACTGATACGCAATCGTTGCCTCAATAATACCCCAGAATCCAATGAGTCCGACAATCGCAGTGAGCCGATAGAACCCACGCTTCATCCCCTTCTCATTTCGGGGGTTCAGCGCTTCAAACAGCCCACCCCAGAGCAGTCCTGCGCCAATTGCAGCGATAAACGCAACGATGGTCAACTCATTCCAAATCACTCGCAGCCTGTCCGCATAGAAAATGACGCCGAACATCGCTGCGGCTCCAGGGATGAGCAACAGTGCTCCCTGCAGTCGTTTGTATGGGTCAAACCAGAAGACCGAAATTAGGCCTACTAAGAAGCCGATCGGCCCCACAAATACTGGCCCGGCGGGGCCGGGAACGAGAGCGGAGAGGATCCCCGTCACGTGCCAAACGATCCCGCCACCCCAGCCGACTGCCCATGCATATGTCAATATAGCAGAGCATGCTGTGATAACGCCGAGCCGAATCAGCAGCATCTTGATATCGTCTTTATTGTAGAATATAGACTGCCTAAACCACTCTCTCAGAATATACGTGAAGTTTTGATCGGCTGCAGGCATCGGATAGGTCTACATTTACTTGATAAAGCAAAAGTCTTATCGTATATACAAACTGTCGGAGTTATTGATATCGACGACCTAACCGTGGTACACTATTCTCTTTCAGGGGGGACTGATCGTTCAATACCCCTCAAATCGACAGTTTCAGTCGATATTGCTTGACAGTACTGAACGGCGTTAATAGAAATTCTGCGTTGCGTACATCGAGCCATCCGAATCGAGATAAATGCCGATCCCTTCCCGTTCGAACCGATCCCGGAGAATGTTCTCTCTGTGACCTGGTGAATTCATCCAACTTTCGACGACTTCCTTCGCAGCGTCCTTGGCCGATGCCTGTTTCCCGGGGTGAATAACGGCGATGTTTTCACCAGCACTGCGATCGTCATGGCCATATTCGCGATATCGATCAGCTGCACCATCACCCTCGGGAGAGGTATGGTCGAAAAAGTTCCGCTGGGCCATATCTCGACTATGCTGAAACGCGATTGCGCTTAGATGCTCATCGTAATCCAACCGCCCTAGATTGTGATTGACCCGTTCGCGATTAGTCTCATCATGGACCTTCTTCTCGATTTCGGATGGGTCGGCTGTGAGAGTCTTATCAAGCGGGATTTCCACTTGGGTGGTTTTCATTGAAGCACCGCAATCACTACACGTCATATTCGACGGTGCTTGGTTACCACACTTGGCACAACGCCACTCTCCATCAATTGAGATGATCGGTGCCTCACAGCCAGGATGGTAGCCTTGGTCTGTTGAGGTACCGCACTGAGTGCATTCGTTGCGCCGCAGTTTGACCGTTAGCCTTGTGTCATGATTTGGTGTGGCGGAGTCCCCAATAGAGCTTCCAGCGTCACTGTCTTGCCCGGTGTCCAGCGCTTCGTCGAGCCATGAGGCCGAACTACTGGAATTGGACTGTTGGTCGCCAGAGTCATCATCCCTATCATTACTATCATCTTGATCCACCCAATCAGGAAGATCGTCGCTACGGACGCGAGAAGCGACTGTCATCCATTCAATTGGAATACGATCAGATGTCATCCTTATACTCTAGTATTATCAGGATCATTTGTTTTACATCTTCCTACTGCAGCAAGGGATCTCTCTAGGTTAGCTATCAGTTAGCTGTCTGGACGTGACTCACTTTGCCTCTGGTGTTCGAGGTTCTGCTTTCAGAACCGGCACGTGATTAATCTGAGCTGCTGGAGTGAGCTATTCGTCGTCTTCGTACGGATTTCTTCCCAACTCTTCTTTTGAGGAGTTGTCAACCGAATCTTCATTCTCTGGAGACGAGTTTAGTACGCTGAATTTGTTCTGGAGCATATCTGCCCATTTTCGAGGATTGAATTGCCGATTACTATCCCCGACTCCATCGGCATCGAAATATCGGTTGAGTATTCCAATACCCGTCCAGGTTTGCTCAGTGGAACCAGTATTTGCATCCGCTGTCGGATCCGACTCCTCTGTGTTCTCCTCTGCAGTGTCCTCAGAGCTCTCAAGCAGTGCCACAAGCGTCTCGATCCAGTCACGAGGGGTCGGGCGGGCCTCACCATTCTGCTTGCCCTCATCGCTGAAACACTGCTCAAAGAGGTCCTGAATTTCGCTCGGAAGCCTGGAGTACTCCGGCGCCTTCTCGTGTGGCTGGATTCCACGTTCATGATGTGTGTACGGGAAGGAGTTGTTTCGGATCATATCGCTCCAGTCCCCAATTGCTGCTTCTGCACCCTCAACCAAATACGGATGATGTCCTTCCATTAGCAGCTGGAATACATGGACGCTTAGACTGAAGCGATCACTCATACGCACATCAGAGAGAGTCTCTCGGCTATCTGATGGAACCGTATACCGTGGGTGAAATTGCGAGGTATCGTTTGTTACTGATTCATCATTGTCCGCACTTAGATCTTGACTCGTCGATGACTCCGTGCCAGCGTAGGGATTTCGGTTCTCAGAGTCAGAGGCGTCGGCGGTAGACCTCCCCGACTCAGAATCGGGGATATGGAAGCTATCGCACTCGATTAGCGTGATATACCCATCATCGACCAAAATATTCTCGTGGTGGAAATCACCGAGTGCATACCCCTGTTCGTGGAGGGCATACACTGTAATCGCTAGATTTAGCGCAGTCGTAAAGCGCGTCGTTTGTGTCGTTTCTTCCCACTGCAAGTTGGCCATCGAATATTGGAGGGCGTTGTTCGCGGACTGAAAATCCGCAAACCGCATACTATAGCCCAAAAAGGTGCTAGACGATGAATCCTCAACGACTTCCTTAGGCCAGATTATCGAGCGCCGATTGTGTTGGTCATGGGTCGGATCACGAGGTCGTTCATTGACCATCTTCCGAACCTTCCCTTCCACCTCATCCTGGATAGACTCATCAAATACCTTTACAATAATTGGCTCAGAGGCGTCCGTTTGATAGAGTTCTCCAGTAATACCCGTATGGATGTGTTCGACAAGCTGGAGTGTCCCTGATGGCGTGTCAACAGCAGTTCCTGTGAACTCATCAGGTTGATCGTCACTCATTCAGATGAAGATTATTGAGCGGTTACCATGTAGATTGGGGCACCTTGGTAGCTCAATTGGCGCCAATCGTGTTGCGATCCTGCCGTCTCGAGATTGGGCCGCTCTCATAGAGACATCAGAATATACAGTCCTGCCACAAGCAGCAGCATCCCTCCAAGATATATCGCTGCGCGTCGGAGCTCTGTTTTCAGTCGTCCGAGTGTCTGCCCCACTGGGCTATTGTATCGCCACCATCGCATACTCGTCGCTCGCTTGGCTATCTCAACGATTCTCTGAATACTAGGAAGTCGACCGCTTGACTGGGATTTTGGAGTTGATGAATACGTCGAGGAGGGACGAGATGAACGGGCAGGTGACGATTGCGTGTTGCTCCGTGGTTGATTATCGTTGGTCCTGGCTGTTGCCCCCACTGATGTCGGTTCAGCAGTCCCCCCAGTAGTCGTCGATGTCGTGGCTTCGCCATTCGATTCCGGAGTTCCTGATTCCGTACTACTGTCGATGGAAAAGTCTGCCGCGTCTCCGAGTGTTTTTATCCACTCTATCGGTTCGGGCCGGACTGCTTGTCGAGTTTTTCCTGCATGGAAACAGGATTTGAATAGTTCCCGAACGTCCGCTGGCAAGTCCATATATGATGGACCAACTTTGTCATGCGGTTCAACCTCGGGGGCGGCCGATCCAAATGGGAACGGATTCTGTTGAATCATATCTCCCCAATCGCCATCCGCAGTTCCTGGCCCTTGAGCGAGGAACGGGTGGTTCCCCTCCATGAGCAACTGGAAGATGTGGACGCCGAGACCAAACCGGTCAACCTTTCTCACTACTGAAAGCCGCTTGCCACGGCTTTCTGGGGGAGAGTACCGTGGCAGAAAGGTATCTCCCTTGTATGTATCCGTTGACCCACTGATATGGAAGCCATCACAGTCAATCAACGTGACATACCCATCGTCGATAAGGATGTTTTCGTGATTGAAGTCGCCGATGGCGTGACCCTGTTGATGAATCGCATGGACCATAATCGCCAGATTGAGAGCAGTGGTGAATCGCTCTTTCTCAGTACTGTTGTCCCATTTCAGATCCACCATCGCGTAGTGGAGGGCGTTTTTGACCTCATCAAGATCCTTGAAGGGCATCTTGTACCCAATGAACTGCCCTTCGGACCGATCTCTAACTAACTCAGTTGGCCAAACGATTGATCGGCTCCCCTCCTCATTGTATGTTGGATCCTGTGGAGGGTTATTGATCATTGCCCTCACTTTGGGTGCTTTCGAAGACCGGTATCCGTCCTCGAAAATCTTGACTACAGAGGAGTCAGATCCAACGATGCGGTAGACACTCCCTTCCCGGCCACCGCCCAGCTTCTCTCCGAGGTGATACGTTCCAGTTTCGCCAGAAACAGTAGTACCCTCAAAATCTGTCGTATTCATCTATTGTGAGTTCTCTAGTGTCGATACCCAAGTGTCAGCACTTGGTCTGGATTCAGGGTCTGCATGCCCTTTGATGAAGGACTCATCGAAACGCGTCCGAACTTTTGCTGGGAGAGCTTCATACGCCGGTGCATCTGCAGGCAGCTCAAATGCGCTGGCTTGGGGATCGTGGTACAGAAATTTGTGATCACTAATTATCTCCGACCAGGAGTCGGAATCGGAGTCCCACCCCTGTGGCTGATATGGATGGAACCCACCCATCAGTAACTGAAAGATGTGGACTGTGAGGCCGAAGCGATCACTTTCCTGCACTGCTTGGATCGTGTCACCGACGTCTTCTGGTGGGCCGTACCGCGACACTGGGTCGGCGCCGTGGAACTCTTCGCTATCACCATTAATGTGATATCGTTCACAGTCGGTCAGAACTAACTGATCATCAACGATATGAATCCGTTCATGATCTAGATCACCGAATGCATGGCCTTGTCGGTGGAGCGTATCAACGCTTTTCGCTAAACTCAGTGCCGGTGCCGCGGTCGCTAATTCGTCCGACTGGTCACCAAAGCCAATGGTGTCCAGGAGGCCCCCCATGATGCCGCTTTGTTGCTCACTCTTTCTCGAGTACTTTTTAGCGGCCTCCAGAATATTCTCTGAGCCTTCCATTTCCGGTAAGGACATACGGTACCCCAAGAACCGATCCCCGCTTTCGGTTTCGATAACATCGGTCGGCCAAGCGAACGAAAACGGCATTTCCGGTTCCGTCACTGGTACCGGTGGGTTTGCCACCATCCGATTGAGTTTCTGCGTGAGGTCGCGATCACCCCGCCTGTCCTTGGAGAATATTTTCACCGCAATCGAGGATCGACCCTCTACTCGATACGTACTACTGTGATCCGATGAGTCGATTACCTGTCCGAGAGACAATTCCGTCCCTGATCGAGTGGTGACAGTCGTGTCCTCGAATTCATCCTTGCTAGGAGTTTCATCTGTCGCCGGTGGATCAGGGTCTACATCCTCGGAAGCGGGCTTGGGTGAGGCCTCTGACTCACCTGATTCCGCCGATTCTTCAGACGCATCTGCTTCTTCTGATTCCTCTTCGGTCTCGGAATCCTCGGCATCCGAGTTGGACTCTTCTAACTCGTCGGATTCGGGTTCTACTGACGCCGCTGATTCGATATCTGTGATTACGAGGGTCTTGTCGTCACTGAAGTTTTCGTACGGCTCGTTACTCAGGATTCGAGAGAGCTCTTCTGTGGCTTTTTCTGCGTCTGGGATATCGCGAACCAGCTCAAACACACCACCAAAGAACTCCTCCCTCGCCGTATCGATACCACCCCACGCGAACTCATCAAGCCCATCGGAGAACACGGCCAGGCCATCAAATGCCTCCTCATAGCCAAACCGATAGGATTCCTGCCACCTATCGTTCGTCAGTGGAATTGTGACGTTTGAGGCAGGTAAGTCCAGGATCTCCATTTCACGGGGGACGAGAAGTTTGTACTCACTGTTTTGCTCATACACTACACCACCGTCCCCTACAACCACGCAGGCGAGTCCTGTGGGACCAACGATTGCGACAAGAAGCGTTGTCGCAAGTTCATCCGCTGGTTCTTCCAGTTCCTCAGCCTTCTGCGTGACGGCCTCCCGAGCCCCTGTAACCGCTTCTTCTAGCGCTTCTTCAGCTGCTTCGCGGGTAATGGCTTCTGCTTCGTCGAGATATTCACGTACTCCGTCGACCGCTTCCTGAGTCGCAATCGCTGACCCTTCCTCAGAGTGACTGGCAGACCCTACGCCGTCACCGACAGCGATGGCGACCCGGCCGTTCGGAAGTTGAAGGGTATTGTGGGAATCTTGACATGGGGTGTCATTTTCAATGTGTCCCGGCCCACGAACGGAACACCCGACGAGATGAGCAGTACCCTGCTGGGAATCTGTCATTGATCGTTAGCTGTCGCCTGGGTCCTGCTGTGCCATGAGACTTTCTGCATTCTCTGACTCGCCACCCTTCGATTGGGTCGTGGCACTCTTCGACGCAATCCGGAAGAATTCCTTGAAGTTCCCCTCCGAGAGCGTGAATGCCTGCGAATCGCCTTCGTCCTCCGTTGCCGAGATGAGATCTTCCAACGTGTTCATATCGGCTTCGTCGCCGATCCCGACCGCATAGAAGAAGAAGTGATCCCCTGCAGTTCCGTCTCGGAGAACCGATTGGGCCTGATCCCAGTCCTGGGAGCCCTGCGTATTGTCGGGGCGTCCGTCCGTCAGCAGCCACACCAGGGCGCGCTTTCGACTCAGCCCCTGATCCTCGACAGCATCTTTGTGATCCTCCAGATGGTTGGCGCCTCGGACGATGGCCTCACACATCGGCGTCGTGCCGTTCGCAGACAGCGTCTGCGGATCCCACTGCTTGATCGGCGTGAATTCCTGTTCGATAGAGACATCGCCACCAAACGTCACTAGCGAGACGTCCACACCTGCTTCTGCTTGGAAGTCGTTTCCAATCTCCTGCTTGAATAGTTCCAGCCCTTCGTTCAGTTGCTGGATTTTTTCTTTTTTCTCACCGTCCTCATTCCGCGTCTCCTCCGTCATCGAATACGACGTGTCCAGGAGGAAGAGGTTCGGCACTCGAGCAACCTGTGCTTCGACATCACCCAATCCGTAATCTGACGACATTGTAATACCTCAACCCAATCATGGGAGAAGCATGACTTCAATCTTAGCAATTATAATCATTCCAATACTACGAAAGTCGATATCAGCTCCTGTTTTGAATCCACTCCTATCAGCTCTCTACAACTGAAGGGTGAGAGCATTGATCACCCCCCAATAGACTATCAACTAGTACGGATTCTCGTAGTCGGGTCCATCGTCGTCATCCGTATCGACGTCGTCATCGGCACCGTTGTCGTCGTCGGCATCTGGTTCATCTCCGTCTGGATCTCCATCGGTGGGAGGATTACCCGAAGCATCAGATGATCCGTATGGGTTATCCACGCCGGTGCCGCCCGCTGTCGTTCCGTCCCCAGTAGTTGTTCCACTACTGTTTGTTGGCTGCCCGGATTTCGTCGACGCTCCGTATGGGCTTTCGACGCCGGTTCCATCGTCGGTATCTCCCTTGTTCCCCCCGTTGGATGACCCGGAAGAACCGACTGGGATGTCTGCAGAGATCACGTCGGTATTCTGTAACGTTTCGATCCAGGCCTTTGCAGTCGGTCGACCATACCCGACTTGCTTGGCACTGGCACCGAAGCAACTACTAAACATTTGCCGAACCTCAGATGGAAGTTCGTAGTAGTCGGGAGCTTGATCATGCGGTTCGACATCGGATGCAGTGTCATCGTAGGGGAAGGGGTTATTCTGGATCATTTCACCCCAATCACCAGTTGCTGCGTCGGGGCCTTGGGCCAGATATGGGTGATTTCCTTCCATCAGGAACTGGAAGATATAGACACCTAAGCAGAATCGATCAGCCTTGCGGACTTTGTTTAATTTAGTTTCCCGCTTCTCTGGTGGTGAGTACCGGGGGAAGAACGTCTCTCCCTTGTATGTCGCCTTCTTTCCACTAATGTGGAACCCGTCACAGTCGATGAGGGTAATGAATCCATCATCGATGAGGACATTTTCGTGATTGAAGTCCCCGATGGCATGATCCTGCTTGTGCACCGCATCGACCATGATGGCGAAGTTGAGTGCCGTCCGAAAACGCTCTTGCTCAGAACTGTTGTCCCATTTGAGGTCCACCATCGAATAGTGTAGTGCATGCTTGACCTCATCGAGCGCTTTGTACGGCATCTGGTAGCCGATGAACGACCCAGATGAATCGGTGACGAGATCAGAAGGCCAAATGATAGACCGAACCCCTGATTTGTCGTGGGTTGGGTCACGTGGGGGGTTGTTGATCATCGCCTGAACTTTGTCGGCCTTCTTGTTTCGATACCCCTCGTCGAAGACCTTCGCCACTGACGATGGATCGCCTTCAATTCGGTATACCCCTCCCTCAGTACCGGCACCCAGTTCCTCACCCAGCGTAACAGATTTCGATCCGATATTAACGGACCTCCCCTCGTAATTATTCCTTGTTAGAGAGGACATTTATCAGACACCATGATTCGTACCTCTACTGGTGTGTTAGCAGCCCTTAATTTTTACTCGTAGATCACCGGTGGGACGACGATCTCTGTCGTTGCCGAATCCAATTCATCAAGATAGAATCCCGAAAACAGGATGAGGAGTCTAACAGACCTCAGTTTTCAAGTTCTCGTCGGAGTCTGCTGCTGCCGACCATCAGTGTCTCAGTTCCGTCTCCGGAGACCTCATTGGACCAGCTGACAGGGACGACAGTATACTCGGTTCCCACATCGAGTATCTGCCCGCGAAGGAACCCAGCAAATCCTGGATCCGTGATTGCGGTAGAGTTCGAAAGCGGGAGTAGCCGTTCAGCGTCCGTCACCACGATGATTTTCTTTCGTCGATTTCCGAGCTGCGTCCCGAGTTTCGTGAATCGCTCCAGCGATGCAGGAGGAGCGAGACTCGCCAAGCTTGGCTCACTCCCTGGGGTATAGCCATCGAATTCTTCGATGCTGATGGTGAATACCAACACGTCAGCGTTTGTGAGCCGATCGATCAGTAGCCCGGTATCGGTGGCGATCGTTCGCTTGAGCCTCCCTGGCAGGAGATTGTCGCTTAGGGTGGAAATTGCCTGTCGGGGCAATCCAGCCTTGTGGATTCGTTCTCCGACTCGGTACATCGTTTCGTCATCGAGGTCATTGATGTTGATCGGGGCGGCGGAGACGTGTACCCAGCGCGCCGGTTGCGTAGTCGGGAGATAGCTGAACTCAAAGTATTGATCTGCATCATCGATTATGAGTTCACCACCTGCGGTCCCTTCCACGAGTGGGTCTTTCGCATCTGAGAGCGTTGTTCCGCCAGTTCCAGAGCTCCCATCGTAGTCTTGCTGGGTATGATCGAGTAGTCCAGCCATGGTTGCAAGGCCAAGCCCGTTGGAGCCACTCAGTACAGCGACAGATTGGTAGTCGCTGTAGAGGATAAACCAGCCAAATAGCGTGACGAACGCCGTTGTTACAACAACGTCAACAGTGGTTCCGACAAGCGACTGTGGCCGAAACAACGCGGTTTCGCTAGTGGCTGGCAGTTGGTTTGTGACCACTAGGTGAACGTCAAGAAATGCAACGATGCTCAACGTGGTTGTGATAAGGAACAACCCGACTGCAGCGACTGGGTACTCCCGCTGCCGACCATCACCAAGGAGTTGCGGACCGACGCCCAATGCGATTCCAACTACGAACCCGGCAACGGCGAAATACCAGTACTGCCCCCAGTTGACGAATTCAGTCCAGCGGTTTTCGATTACAACGATCCATACGCCAAGCAATACGGCCGCGACCAGTGCGAGCCATCGCTGAAGTTGTTTGGTCCGATCGACAACGAACAGCAGTAGCCAGCCAGTCACGACGCCAACCGGAAACACGATCGCAATGTCGATGTTGAACCCAGCTGTGAGCGCATGCACAGTCGACCGACCGATTCCGTCGGCTTCCCATGCCCAGTCCCATAACGCGCCAACACGGACTGCTAGGATGGCCGTGAGTACCAAGACCCCGAACAATTTCAGGAACTGCTGTTGGCGGTCGCTCAGCGGGCCCCCTGGGTCGGGGCCTCCGCTGAATTCCTCCCCCGATTGCTGGGAAGACGAACTCATCTACTCGAGATCGATTGCTGAGGGGTAGCCCACAGTTTCGTAATACTCCGTGCGAAGCGTCTCAGCAACCTGTTCGTTGTTTTGTTCTGGCTCTTCAGCCTGATCCAGTAGCACCTTCGTCCCGTCCGTCTCGAAGTTCATGATGTCTTTCCGGTAGGCAAAGCCACCATCTGACTGATCTGGGAGGAACCCATCATCGGTGTGGTAAATCACCCCATCGAGTCCATACGTATGGCTCTGGACGATTTTCGGCACGGACTGCAACTCGTTCTCCCGATCATCGACGGCACTGACGTCGGTATTCTTTCGATATGCGTCCCGACAGTCTTCGGTGAACAGCCGGAGATTATCCAGGAAGACACCGCCCAAGAATGTCGTCATCGAGAAATCATAGTCATCGGCGAAAGCTCCTCTCGAGGAACGGTCAAGAGTGACTGGCTGTCGGTTATCGATCAATTCGTCTGTCACATCCGGGATCTCAGCGGCTTGATCCTCGGAAAACTCCTCAAAGAGGGGGCTCATGAAAGAGGTACCCACTCGGAAGCCCTCGTACTGGACTTGACGAGTATCTCCATCAGCTAGATACGCTTCATTTACGGGGAGATATTCGTCGCCAAGATTCGGAACGATATCCGTTAACTGGTCGAGGATTTCTGCTCGCTCCTCATTGTGTTCCCATAGATCCGTCCCACCGAGATCGACGGCATTCCCCACACGGCCCCGTGAGTTCGGGACCATATCGATCTTGAACGGATCCGTTTTCCCAACATCCTGATACGTGGCGATGTTGGCAACCGACGGAACGTTTTCTATGGCTGCCTGATATTCCCCGCCGTCATCTGTGACAACCTCTTTGATTTCCTGGTACTGCTTCTTCGTCTCTTGTTTAGCATCACGGTGGTTCGATTTCTTCTCTTTGCGGTCGCTGAAGGGCTTTTTGAGTGCCCCCGCAACCATCTCAGTCACCACATCGCTTTCCAGTCCTTCACGCAACTGCTTTGTCGTTGAGGCGCTCTCGATTATGTCCGCCTCATCCTCAAGGTGGTTTGTGATAGAACCAGCAGTGACGGATACGTCGTCAAACTCGAAGTTATTAACGTACGTTACGGCGTCATCATCGTCGAGCCACTCATCTGGCTGACCACGTTGGTCTTCCGCTGTCTCGATAGCAGTCTTCGTGGCATCAGTGATCGAGTTCTGGAGGTCCTCCTTTTGGTCATCCAGAGAGCTGTTTCGATCATGGAAGTACCCATCCTGGATCGTGACGTCAAAGTCAGCGGACCAGTCAGGAATGCTGATGAGTTGACTATCGATATCCTCGTCCTTACACTGGTTATAATCCGTCCGAAGTCCACCAATGGACCCGCGGTTGAGGAGCCCAAGAATGGTCTCTTTCATTGTCCCATTCCGCTCCTGTGCAAGGAGTTGCTTTTGTCTCGCTCGCTTTGTTTCTTTGACAGATCTCTCGATGAGGTTCTTGTCGACTTCGTCGCCGCCAACCTGACCTAATAGCGTGTTGAGTCGGTCATATTCCTGGAAATCTGTTCCTTCGATGTCGATATTATCGGATTCACGCTTGTTGGACAGTCCAACAACCTCGCTTGCGACCTTATCCTTGAGATCATCTAGCAGAGAAGCGATCTCGGATTTCGTTTCATACAACGAGTAGTATTCATCGAGATCGTCCTCTACAGTGTTACCCCAATCGTCGACGATCTTGTCGACTTCATTGTCGGCATCTCCGATGATCGTATCGAGGGTTTCTATTTCCGCTTCGAGATCGTCGATTTCCCCATCGATCGAACCGATCTCATTCTCCGTCTCTGCCCCATACCCACTGTGTTCGGGGTCAATCGCGTTTTCGATGTCGACCGCGATAGCCTCATATTCGCCCTCCTCGTCTCCCTCGCGGATTGCATCTACAGCTCTGACGATTCCTGCCCGACGAGCAACGAGTTCGAATTCATTGATCGTTTGCTTGATGAACCGCTGCTCGTTCGGTGACCACTCACCCTCCTGGGGTTCGAACGAATCCACGTCGTTGATGTTGTTCGCCAATCGCTGGATGAAATCACGGGCAATGGCGGCGGCCTTATCGCTCTCATCTTCCCAACTAGCCTGATCTTCAGATGTGGCCTCGATCTCTTCATAAGCAGTCGAGAGATTGTTCGCAGACCAGAACTCAATCTCCTCAATGAACGACATGTTGAGGAGTTCGTGAATCTCATCAAGTCGCTCCTGCATCGATAGCGCCCTGCCACTCGGGAGACGGATCGAAGGGTCTCCCCTTGTCGAATACAGCTGCTTTGCAGCTTCAGGATGGTGTGATTCGAGATAGTCAGCTATGTCGTCGTAGAGGTTTTCTTCGATGCTGAGTGCATTCTCCTTTGCGTTAATATATGTGTTAAAGGAATCACGTGTCTCATCAATATCCTCCTTGAGATAGTGGAGGAACCGTGTGCTCGCCAAGGTAAATGGCGCAAACTTCGGTGGACCATCGAACTCGTCAGTCTCATCAAAGATACTGTACGTGTTCGTCTGGCTATCAGAGAGATTGTAGTAAGATGTGATCGTATATGTCGCTGCCTTATCGAAGATATTGGCGTCGACAGCGGGGTCGTATGGCATCAGAACGATATTTTCAAAGTAATTCTCGTCGGAGAGTGCAAGATATTCTAACTCAGATAGGCCAGCATATGCATTCCCGAGTTCAGTCGACTCGTCTCGACCACTCGGTGTTGGTAGGATGACAAAGAGCGTAATTTCTGCGCCTGCACCCTTAATTCTCCGAGCAAGATCGAGGAACGTACCGGATCCAGTACCACCCCCGATACCGACAACCATAGCCACGTTCGGTGTGCTTTGGTTCCGGACACTTTGGACGACTTGATCTAGCGAATCATTTTGCCACTCACTGATTCGAGAAATCGCTTTCATCAGCCCACGTTTTCGGCTGACTCCCCCTTTGGATAGCCCGCTAAGGGGGCCTAGAAGATCGTTCTCATCACCTCGGCTCAGCCACCAGGCGTCGAGCCCAAGATCTTCAGCCATCTCAGAGATGGTAGATTGAGCAGTCACTTGCTCTGGCTGGAGGTACTGCTCATGAGGCCCCTTTGCCAGATTAATGACGGTCCCATCGACGTCAGGGTAGCGAGTGAGATTGTTTTCCTCCGCGATTCGATTTACCGTTGTATCAATACGACTCTCCAGATCGCTTGGGAGCGTTGATTCATCAGTGTCAATGAAGAACGCGTGGAGTGGATTCTGTGTTTCATCAGGGGCATCCACCTCTGCACGCGGATTGTCTTTGAGGACCTCCGAGAGAATCCACTCTTGGTCCATGAATGTCTCACCGATTTCATTTCCACCGTTCCCGAGGCAGACCAGATGATCCGGGACACGATAACGTGACATGCTATCGGACAAAGCATCAACTTCAAGTTAAAATTTTGGAATATGACATTGTTAGGCGGTGTATATACAAGTGACAAGTATAGTGCAAACTCCACCCCGGGTGACATGTGTCGTTGGGTAATTGCAAATGGCGTCTATATCAATAACTGATAGATTCGGCGTCCAGAAACTCAGTAAAACAGAGGTTTTGGATATTTATTGAGTAGTGTTCTTTGCCTGGATGGTCACATTCTCATCCAACTGAAGTTCTAATTTGAGGGCGTCGTCGTATTGATCGCCATTCGGTGACCGATATTCGACGCCACAATTCTCCAGGGTGATTGTTGAACCCCGTTCCGCCAGGTCGTCGATTTGTGCTTTCTGTTCGGATGTGGCGTCATACATATTGATTTGAATCAGTCCACCACGGTCCCAGTCGAACGTTGCATAGTTTGCTGCCTGGCGCCTCACCACAGCGCCGGTGATGCTTCGACGTGTTTCACGTTCTGTTTCGATCTCATTGAGTTCCGCTTCTGAGAGCGGATGCGTGTGGGTACAGATACTCTCGTCATTCGGGAGTTCTGCAACGAAGAGTGACTCTGCACCCTGAACAGTGATGATATCTAATTGGCTTTCAGCTCGCGTCAGTGCGACGTAAAACAGCCGCCGCTCCTCTTCGAGGAGGTAATCGGCATCGTTCTCCTGGTAGATCTTTGGGGGGTAGTTTACCGGGTCTGTCCATTTGTCGGGGCGGAAACTCGGGAAATGACCTTCAATGAGCTTTGGAATGATCACATGCTCTGCCTCCGACCCTTTTGCATCATGGACGGTCCGGATGTCTACCCCGTTCGGGAGTTCTTTCTGAAGCTGTGAATAGAACACCGGATCCCCACCCATCTGTCGCAGCAACACCTGGGTCTCCCCTGCATCATACGGTGAGTCTCGCATCAGCCGATTAATTTGCCGTATCATCGACTTGTTCACCGTACTGTCGAACAAATCACATCCAAGGTGGTGAACAGTGATCGGATCGCCACCAGGTTCTCCGGTGGGACTTTTCTCGGTTCGAATCTCGTTGTTCTTGATGACGGTGTTACTTGCTTGAACGACAGTGTCTGGACACCGATGGTTGGATTCTAGCGTACTGTCAGCGTATGCTTCGTAGTCATGGAGTTTGGCGTTTTTCTCACTAAAGACGTCAATTGGCGAGTTCGCAATCCCGTCATACTCCCCTGCTTCGAGGTGTTCGCCAAAGTCGATAAACAGGTTGGGACGGGCCCCACGGAACCCAAAGATGCTCTGCCAGTCGTCGCCGACACCGAATACCCGGACTTCGTGAGGCTGTTGGGCCAGCTGTTTGACCATGCCGAACTGGACCGGGTTCAGATCCTGCATCTCATCGACGAAGACATGGGTGTAGAGGTGTTCATCGTCGACTTTCCCCTCTTTCAGGAGGTCACGCGTGAGAACGGTGGCCGCATGAAAGTCCATTTTCTCCACTTTATCGAAGACATCCTGGAAGCGACGGTATGCTTCAATAGCAAGATCTGCAAACTCGCGGACGCCTTCCGGGACTTCCTCATCTTCGTCGTCGGCCTTCTCGCTCAGGTACTCATCGACTTTTGCCTCCGTGTCCTTAGGATCCCATTCCCGTATCCGAGCATGCTGGATGAAATCCTCGACTTTCTCGGTAACCTCCCTTTCGAGAACATTCAGATCATAGACTTTGTCCTTGAATTCCTGTCCGGTGAGAGCCCCAGCGGTATCGACACCCAAGTCCTCAAGTTGACGCTCCAGTTCTCTTTTGACTGCGTCTTTGAATCGGTCTTTCGTCGTCGAATTCCAGGTAAGCGTATCACTCGGTGCTTCGAGGATTGCGTCTCCATCTAACACAACCCCCTCCTTCCCTGCAGGGTCAAACGTCTGCTCCGCGTTCGGTGTGAATAGCCGTTCGATAGTTTCTGGCTCTTCACTGTTGATGTCCCGGTAGAATGGCCGCTCACTCCGAGTTTCCTCGGAGGTGCAGTACTCGATATAGATGGTGTTCTCCTTGACTGGCTCGATGAGTTGGAAGTCCAGGATATATGCACCACTGGGTGCCGATGCCCAATCAAGATGGACTTGATAATCGTATCCGATCTCTCGGGCGGTTAGGTACTCAGCAATTGCCTGGTGGGCAAGGTTTTCTTCTGGTATCGAATCTGTGTCGATGGATTCGCCGCCGACGAGCTTTGAGCTCCCAGTTACAGAGTTGTATTTCCGGTCGACTGCATCAACGTTGTCTGGGTCATACTTGTCCCGTTTCCAGACGTCCATGAACTCCTCGTAGGTCTCCTCGAATGAGGCGTCCGTCTGAATATCACGCCAAATCGAGGCAATTTCTGTTTGTTTGGCCTCTTCGACGAGCAGTTCGATATCCGGGTACTGCGATTCAGCAACGGCCTTCGCATACGAGTCCATTGTTCGGACATCCACGCCCGAAATGCCGAACGTCTCGTCGAGTTCTGATTCCATCTCATCACTGCCGTTTCGAGTGAAGGTGAATGCGAGTAGATCCTGCTCGTTGACGTCATCGAACTCTTTCAGCAGGAAGTGGACCCGGCGGCCGAACGTTGTCGTCTTACCTGTGCCGGCTGCCGCGTTGACCCGATTGAAGTTATCATTCCGGAATATCGCCTGGAATTGGTTCGGCGTGTGCTCGTGTGTGGGGTTCTCGAAGTAACTATTCAGATCCGCTTGGTGGATCTGAGTCATCTCTTCGACCCAATCTTCGTTGAAGGAGTCCCGGTTCTCGATGAAGTTGATTACTCCCTCGAGGCGTTCGGCGACGGTTTCGGCAGCCTCGGTATCAGTATCGTCGAGATCCTCCGTATTGTTGAGTAGAGGGTTGAGACGATCGTAGGCACTCGTTGCGGTTTCATATTGTGTGAGAGCTTCTTCGACAGTGAGGAAATCACTGTATTCCTCAGCATAGGAGTCACGCCACGCAACGAGATCTTCGCTGATGCTGATGAGTCCTTGCGTATCACCCGAGTCGAGGAGGATGTCATCTGGATCGACAGATTTGGTTTCCTGTTGCTGCTCTGACTCGCTTGAGGTAAACAGTTCACGCAGACTGGAGAGGAAACTTGACACATCCCGTATGTTGATTCAGTTTTTGATAAAAGTTCGCTTACATTCGAATTTCAAAAACAGACAATAAATCAGCATGTCCGGTTGCTGTCGTGACTCTTTGACGCGAGTGGTAGCCCAGGTCAAGCGAACTGCTGGTGGTAGTGTAGCGTCTGCCCGTTGGCGTCATTCAAGCGGATACAGTCCGTCATACTCTCGCTTGATGTTTCCCGGATGGTATCGAGACTGTATCACCCCCGATTCTTCGGCAAGCAGTCGAAAGTACTCTTCATACCCACCCTCTGCCGGCTCTAACCGCAAGACTGTGCAGTCAATCGAAGCGGTTAACTCATATAGGAAGTCAACTGCTTGATCTCCGACGCCGGCGACTACGAGTTCCAGGTGGTCATCACGCACTCCACGTTCTAGTTGTGTTTGGAGTCGGTCCCAGACCGAATCACCTTTCGTCATATCTGTTGGGGCTCCATGAAGAACTCCCCCGAGGACCGGTTTTTTGTACGCAAGCCCATTTTCGTTGTATTCCGATTTCTTGGACTCGAGGCGGTCAATACCACATTCAATCGCCTCTGCAAAAGGGGTATAGCCAGCACTTTCGAGTGTTGGCGAATTCCACTCCTCGATTGGCAATATTGGCTGTTCTACAGTGACTTCGCCGCCGAACGAAACAACGCCGGCTTCAATGGCGAGCCCCAATTCATACTCTTGCTCGATCTGGTATTCGAAGTTCTCGAGTCCGTCATTTAGCAGATCGACGTGTGTGTACTGATTACCTGCATCAGTACGGACAGTCTGTCGCATTCCCCCCGATGTGTCCAGAACGAGGGCCATTGGGATCCGCTCTATCATTGGCTCAACATCGCCAAGTGAGGTCATCACCCGTATCTTTCGTTGCGTATTGAAAAGAGTTGACACACCACAGGCGAAGGTGTTGACAGGCGTTTCTACGGACTGTTGTTCTCACACGGCCGGTAGCGAAGGTTCACCAACGCCTACTATGTGTGGAGATACCACAGTTGGCGTAGCGTTAATACAGTCGCACTAAACTGCACACATGTCATGGCGCGGTACCTTATCTCCGATCACCATTTCGGGCACACCAATATCATCAAATATTGTGATCGCCCGTTTACTTCAGCAGGCGAAATGGATTCTGCCATGCTCGACCAATTCTATGAAACAGTCGGGCCTGAGGATGTCCTCATTCATTTGGGTGACGTCGCAATGGACATGCAAGACGGTCGGGAGACGATCGAACGGTTCGATCAACTCGATGCCGATCTTCTTGTCCGAGGCAACCACGACGTCGGTCTGGAACCTAGTGACGCCCCATTTCCAGTCGTCGATGCCTGCACGCTTGAACATCGCGGGTACGAGTTCTACTGTACCCATCGGCCAGAAGACGTTCCAGACAGCTGGGACGGATGGGTGCTCCATGGTCACCACCACAACAACGACCTGGACGAGTTTCCATTCGTCTTCTATGACGAGCAACGCGTGAACGTCGGCGTCGAGATTCTGGATTACCAGCCTATCCGGCTTGAGACGATCGTAGAACTCCTTGAGGAAGCAACTCCCGGGACACATATTCGGACGCGAGCCGATGCAAAGGAGGTACTCACCACTGATGGCGGGTGACTCTTTGTCCGTACTCGAGAGGGAGGCTTGTCACAGCCGGTGGGCCGGCTTACATGCCGATGGAACGGGAGTCCAAATGGGATCTCCTAAATGACCTCCACGACGTTTCTCACCCAACTCGAAGACCACGAGCGGATCCTGCTCGTCCCGCATCGCCACGCGGATCGAGATGCGGTCGGAAGTGCGATTGGACTCACAGAAACTCTTGATGCAACAACAGCGATCTGTCTTCCAGATGGGGCGACTGCTGGCGCCCAACCATTGCTCGCCGATTGTGAGCTGATTGCCGATCCGGATTTGGCTGCGTACGATGTAGTCGTCGTGATCGACGCCCCGTCACTCGATCGGATCCGGCCAATTGACCCTACGACAATCGACACCGTCTGTTATCTCATCGATCATCATGCCCCCGATGATCTCGAGACTGTGGCGACGTCGTCGCTTGTCGACACAGATGCGGAATCGACTGCCGAACTCGTGCACCGAGCCATCGATGGCGACGATAGGAATCCATCACCAACTGCAGCGACGGCGCTTGTGGCTGGCCTATTGGCGGATACAGGAGGGCTTGCAACTGCGGGGCCATCACAGATATCCCAGCTTACCTCCTTGCTCACGCACGCCCGTGGAAATGAGAATTCGCTTGCCTCACTGTATCCCCCACCCCAACCTGACGGCGATCGGATGGCACAGTTCAAAGGCGCGGTTAGAGCAGACGGCTATCAAGCGGGAGATGTGGTAATCGCGTTCACCCGGATTGGAGGTAACGAATCAGATGCCGCACGAGCGTTGCTCGAGGTGGGTGCAGATTGTGCGTTCGCCCTTTCGGATCAGGGTAATCACATCAGAGTCGTCGGCCGCTGCACGGATGGATTTGCCGACCAACTGAGCCTTGGAAGCGAACTGTTCCCGGCCCTTGCAGATCACGGTGGGGGACATGATGCTGCGGGAACCGTTCGTCTCTCGGGTGAGGCGGTCCCAGACGCCAAGGCGGCTATTCTGGAGGCAGTCGAGCGACAACTCGGCACCACCTTTGGCCCAGTATCCTAATCGTGAACCGGCAACGGTGTCTCTGCGTCGCCGAAGTAGCGTCACGCGAGAATAATGGAGTTGGTGCGGGATGTGGTGGGTGATTAGTTTGCTTCAATCCCTAACACAGTGCTACAGCCAGGGCAGTAGTACACCATCACGCCCTCCGTAGCTGGTGGCGTGATCCCAAGAACACCTTCACACGAAGGGCAACGGTGTATGGACGGCCCTTCACGCGAAAACCAATCAATCTCTCCAACGTCAATATCGTCACCGCACGACTGGCATCGGGGCTTGCTATGTCTACCCGATGTTCCGTTTCCGTTGTCCCACTCTAGTTCATGGCCCGCAATCGCTTCGCCACAGTCCGGACAATTGGCTTGCTCGTAATCCATACCAGCAACAGTTCACTGACGGCATATTATTCCGGCGCCGAGATTCGGCTAGGTGAGCCTCACACTCAGGCTGTACATCTTGGAAGTCGGATTCTGTGGTGAATACGAGAGTACAGTGGGGGGCTGGTCCAACACCACCGAGATTAACCAATCATTTGGTGGTTAGTAGCTGGATGGTTGGTTAATACCTGCTTGTCAATGATGTGGGCCCGTGAGTACGTTGAAGATACGTCCCCACAAAGATCGGCGCATGTGTGGCCGAAACTCCCTGTTCCTCGCGCAAAACGACCTCGAGACTCGATTTGAGGCAGAGCTTGTCGCCGATGGTGGGTATACGCCACGTTACAATATCGCCCCT
>SDGW01000035.1_pt1 | contig 47859 bp, 56 predicted proteins | sample 2873831 | NCBI WGS metagenome assembly SDGW01 (sample SAMN08132700, study PRJNA421101) | hypersaline lake metagenome | isolation source: celular fraction 0.22 microns magnesium sulfate-rich crust from ephemeral... | place: Spain: Penahueca Lagoon, Toledo | collected 2011-07 | reverse complement strand
ACGCCATCGAGAACCAGGTCGGCAGCGTCGTCCGTCTCGAGGGCGTCGATGGTCGTCCGGTTGAGCGCGGGCTCCGGCTCGGACTCGGTGTCGGCGTCTGCCGCGTCCTCGGCCGTCGGCGTCGAGGCGGCGGCGGACTCGGTCGCGACGGAACCGCTGCTCGCGACGGTGCTGGCCGTTTCGGCGGCCGCAGCTTGGCCGTCGTCGACGGAGTCAGCGTTGGGTTTCGGTTCGGAATCGGTCTCCGACTCCTCGGCGGCCGCCTGCAACTCGCCGGCCGACGCATCGCTTTCGTCGGCCGATTCGAGTTCGCTCTCGGTGGTCGTCTCGGTCGACGACTCCTCGGTCTCGCTCTCGTCCTCTGGCTGGAACTCGTCGTCGGCCGTCTCGATCAGCTTCCCGCGGAACTCGCGTTCGCGCTGGCGGATCGACCAGCCGAGGTCGACGTTGCCGTTGTCCCGGACGTCGAGAACCTGGACGAAGACGTCGTCGCCGGGTTCCCAGTCGAGACTCTCGAGCCGCTGGTCGAGTTCGCTTCTGTGCAACAGGCCGGTGACGTGATCTCCGATGTCGACGAAGACACCGAAGTCGGCGTACCCATCGACGGTTCCCCGGTAGTAGCGGCCGGGGGTGAGCTGTGAGGCGGCGGTGCCGCGGAATTCGAACACGGCATCCTCCTCGTGACTCTCGCAGATCTCGCCGTCAACGGGAGTGCCGCAGATGATACAGTTACCCATCTACTCGGACCAAGCAGTTTCGCCCTAAAACGGTTGTCGAAATGCGTTCGCACCGCGAGCGACGGCCGCGGCGGCGATACCGCGCCGCAGTCAGTCGAAAACGGCCGATTCGTCCTCGAGCGCCTCGATATCGCCGACGAGCGCCCGAACGTCTTCCGGGAACAGCGAGACCTGAATCTCGTTGTCGTCCTCGTCCTCGAAAACGAGTTTGACGCGCTTGTCGCCGAACTCGCGGGCCTCGGTCGACTCGACGTCGAACAGTTTGACCGTGGCCGCCTTGTTGTTGGGGCCGACGTTCTTGATCGCGCCGTCGTTTAACTCCACCATGAACTCCTCGAGGGTCAGTGCGAGCATAGTCGCCGTACGGGCCCCGGATAAAAAACGGCACGGCATTGCGGTTCGTGCTCGATCGAGGCGAAACCGCGACGTTCGCGGCCGAGAAATCGGCCGACAGGGGCCGTCGTCGCGAACGATCGAACGGTACTACTGACGACGGCGAGAGCGGTGAGGTGGTCGACCGGGATACGATCCCGGACCGCATGCGTGGTGTGTCAGTTCGCGTGCGGCTTTCTATCATGACCCAAGACGACGTATAAACATTGGTGATAGTACACGGCAATCTCGAGCGATCAATTGCTCATTGAGGGCAATGGTGGCGACGAAGCCGCGCCGGACGATCGGTGGCCGGCGTCCACGTTGCCGGCCCCGGCCGTTTTAAGTTGTTTTCGACCGAACCGTGGGACTGCTATGGAACTCACCTGGCACGGCCACTCGACGTGGCACGTCACCGTAGGCGAGACGGAGTTGTTGATGGATCCGTTCTTCGACAATCCGAAGACCGACCTCGAGCCCGACGACCTCGAGACGCCCGACTACGTGTTGTTGACCCACGGCCACGCCGACCACATCGCCGACGCCGGCGCGTTCTCCGACGCGACGCTGGTCGCGACGCCGGAACTCACGTCGTACTGTCAGGAGGAGTTCGGCTTCGAGGACGCCGTCGGCGGCATGGGGATGAACCTCGGCGGCACCGTCGAATGTGGCGACGCCTACGTCACCATGGTCCGGGCCGACCACACGAACGGGATCATGACCGAAAACGACGCGAGCGGCGGGATGCCCGCCGGCTTCGTCGTCTCCGATACGAAGCCGACGCAGGTCAGCGACGAGGAGTCGACGACGTTCTACAACGCCGGCGACACCAGCCTCATGACCGAGATGCGCGAGGTCGTCGGCCCGTATCTCGAGCCCGACGCCGCGACGGTGCCGATCGGAGATCACTTCACGATGGGCCCGTGGCAGGCCGCCGTCGCCGTCGACTGGCTCGACGTCGACCACGCCTTCCCGGAGCACTACGACACCTTCCCGCCGATCGAACAGGACCCCGAGGAGTTCGAAAGCGAGGTCAAAGCGACGGGCAGCGACGCCGAGGTCCATGTACTCGAGGCCGACGAGCCGTTCGAACTCGAGTCCTGATCGCCGACGAGCGTCGCGATTCGACCGGCTGTTTTTTCGCATCCGAGAAATCCGCGACCAGCGACCGGAAGCGACGAAACCTGTCACTCGAACTGGTTGCCTGCTGCCCGTCGCGCGGTACCGCTGTCGCCCTCCGTCCGGTTCCCGACCCTGTAGCGCGTCTCGAGCGGGTAGCTCTCGTACCGGGCGAGCACGAGGTGGAGGGTGATGGCAGCGGCGATCAGGCCGAAGTTCCAGATCGGCGAATCGTAGTAGATGACGTCGACGATGATCGGCTCGCGATAGAACGGCCAGAGCGGCTCGAGCGGAGCCGCGATGTCGGGCGCGGAGAGTACGTCGGCAAACAGGTGGCTGATGCCGCCGACGATCAGTCCCGCGGTCGCGAAGACGAACACCGTCTGGGCCGCGATATTCGTGCTCCGGATCCAGCGATGATCGTTGAACCGGGTAGTGAGCCATCGCGCGGCGACCACGCCGGCGAGGACGCTCACCAGCACGACGAACAGAACAGTGTGGGTCACGCCGTGGTGGGAGATCGGCAAGAAGCCCTGCAGAACCAGGTCGGTATCGGGGAGCATCGCGGTCACGAGCGCGAACGCCGTGAACCCGAGTGCAGTTCGTCGTCCCCAGATGATCCACGCCGGCGCGGCGAACAGCAGTGCCATCCCGAGATGGCCGGTGACATCGACCATGCTATCACTTGGTTACCGAAGCCGCCGAGCGAGTCGAAGGAACAGGGACGTGATGGTTCCGATGCCGGGTACCCGGGACGAGAGCGCGGCTGCACCGAGTAGCAGGAGTCCGCTCTTCGTTCGGCCGCGCCGGAACGCCAGCGCGCTGTCGATCAACGTCGAGACGATACTGAGCTTGTTCGCTGACCGCGCGTTGATGCCAGTCATGATCTCTCTTCGTTGTTGATCTGCCGCGAAGAAACCGACTACCGTTGCAGGCGCAAGGCCGCGTAGCGGCCGGGACGATGCCCTCACACGCGGTCGCGAAGCGTCCAGTGTCTGCGCACCAAACGTTTACAGCGTCGCTCGTGGACCGCACGACTGCGATGGCGAAACAGGTCACCACCGTCTCCGACGAAGGGTACAGCGCCACGAACGAGATCCGCGACTTCGAAACGACGATCGACCCCAACGGGGACGACGCTCCCGACACGCTCGAGTCGCTGCTGGCGGCCTACGGTTCCTGTTACGTCCCGGCGCTTCGTGTCGGCGGGCAACAGCGCGGGGCCGACGACCTCGGGCGAATCGAGATCGAGACGACCGGCGAACTCAACGACGACGATAAACTCGAGTCAGTCCGGTTCGACATCAGCGTCGAAGCCGACGTGGACGACGATACCGGCGCAGAGATCATCGAGCGCGCGTTCGAACTCTGCAAGGTCCACGACGCGCTCAAGGAGAGCCTGCACGCGGAGACGAGCTTCGAGGGCGACGCGTTCTGAGGCCGCGGCAGTGTGGCTGCTACTCGGTGCTGGACGGCCGAAGACCCGGTAGCGGGGAACGAAAGGGGGGATACCGAACCGAAGTGGTTCGGGGGGATGACATGGCGACACGCTGCGATCCGTGCGGACAGCACCCTGCCGCCATATACCGGGTTTCACGTTCCGCGCATTAGTCCTAGTGCCGAACTGTATTGGCATTGGAAACAGATGTGCGCAGAGTAACACCGATGCCGGAAGACCGTCCCCGATGGTCAGCTTCAAGACGGCGCTCGAGACAGAACGGAACATGCTCCGATCATTCGACGGGACGGAACCGCAGGTGGCCGACTCCGCGCACGTCGACGAGGCCGCGGTCGTCATCGGCGACGTCGTCATCGAGGAGGAGGCCAGCGTCTGGCCGAACACCACGCTTCGGGGCGATCACGGGACGATCGTCGTCGGCGAGGGTGCGAACGTTCAGGACAACGCCGTCCTCCACGAGGAGGCCGAACTCGAGCCCTACTCGACCGTCGGCCACAGCGCTATCGTCCACGACGCGACCGTCGCCGAGCGCGCGCTGGTCGGGATGAACGCGGTCGTCCTCGACGACGCCCACGTCGGCGAGGGGGCGGTCGTCGCCGCCGGCAGCGTCGTCACCGAGGGAACCGAGATCCCACCGTCGACGCTCGTCGCCGGTACGCCCGCGGAACCCAAGACGGAGATCGACGATCCGCACCTCGGGGCGACGGCGGATCGATACGTCGAACTCTCGCGGGCGCACGCCGAAACGTCAGAACGACTCGACTGAGCGTCAGTCGCTGCGCTCGCCGTCGCCGCCGACTCCGTAGACGACCTCCCGAACGTCGTCGACGCCGGCCCGGCGAACCACGGCCCGAACCGGGTCCCGCGCTCCCGCGAGATTGTCCGAGTCGCCGTCGAGCACCAGCAGTCGCGCCTCTCGGCCCGGCTCGAGGAGACCGTACTCGAGATCGGCGATCTCGGCCCCGTTGACGGTCGCCATCCGGAGAATCTCGTCGGCCGGCAGCGCGGACAGCTTCGCGAGGAACTCCATCTCGCGGAACATCGACGGCGAGTTGAGCATCACGTTGTCGGTGCCGAGAGCGAGCGTCGTCCGCTCTGCGAGTTCCGCGTAGGGGGAGAGCCCGACGTCGGTGACGAGGTTCGAGCGTGGACAGACGACGATCGGTACCTCCTGGTCGGCGACCCGGTCGAGGTGGCGCGGTTCGGGGTGGACCATGTGGACGAGGAAGTCCGGCTCGAGGTCCAGCGCGGGATCGATGTCGCTCTCGTCGACCTCGCCGGCGTGGATGCCGAACGGCTTCCCCGCCTCGCGGGTCGCCGCCCGCTCGTCGCCGAACTCGGCATCGTTGGCCCCGCTCGCGCCGAACCCGTCGCCCGCGCGCATCGCGTCGACGGAGCCCCGCGCGAACGAGAACGCGTCGATCTCGAAGTCGGCCGCGGCGTCCTCGAGCATCCGAACGCCGTCCACGTCGCCCTCCCGAAAGTCCAGACAGGCGGCCGTCCCCGCCTGCTCCATAAACGACAGCGACCGCGCCATCGCGCTCACGAGATCGTCGCGGTCGGCCGCCCGGAGCAGCCGGTGTTTCAGGCCGTCCGGCGGCGCGACCAGTTCCTCGAGCGAGAGCCCGCCGCCGGCCTCCTTGGCGATCGAGTCGCCGATATGGGTGTGGGCGTTGACGAACGCCGGCAAAACGACGTCGTCGCTCTCGACCGACGTTTCCTCGATAGCTTCGATCCGGCCCTCGTCGTCGACCACGATGCGCCCCTCGACGGGGTCGAACTCGGGGCCTCGGAGGATCGTTCCCGTTCGTTCCATAGGAGACCGTTCGCGGTCAGTCCCTTCAACGGTTCGCCGTGGGACGGCCGATCCCCGCTCGAGCCGTCGTCAGATGAACGCAGCTGCACTCACGGCCATCAACACGAGGTTGTAACCGGTGTGGACGGCGATCGGTACGAGGAGATTGTCCGTCCGTTCGTAGACGTAGCCGAAGACCGCCCCGACGAGGGTGAGAACGAGCGCCCCGGCGATCATCGCGAGTGGGTCGGACCCGAGATAGTTCGGAAGGTGGATCGCACCGAAAAGGAGAGAAGCGCCCGTGATCGCACCGGCCGGCCCGAACGCGTCCCGGAGTCGACCCTGAATCACGCCCCGGAACAGGTACTCTTCGGCGGGCGGTGCGACGAGGACGATCACCGCGGCGGTGGCGATAAATATCGACGTATCGATGCCTTCGTTCGTGTAGAACGTCTGCGGTTGGAGATCGATGACTGCCAGTAGCGCGAAGAGCCCGACGCCGACGACGAGCGCACCGACGATACCGAGCAACGTTACCCGCGTATCCGTTCCGGAGAAGCCGGTCAGCGGAATCCGACGGTTTCGGAACCGAACGTAGCCGTATCCAACGACCAGATAGCCGAGTTCCGCGGCGGCGGTTGCGGCGACGACGAACCAGACCGCCTCGCTCGGATTAGTAGCAGCGAATACCGAGACGATCCCTACTGGAATTGCCAGGATAATCGATCCGAGGACGCCGCCGATAGTGATCAAGACGGCAACGATCGCCGTCAGCAGCGGTCGTCCCGCCGTTCGTCGCGTCGGAGAGCTCCGTCCTGCTTTCTCCATACTAGATACTGTGTTCCAATAACTACTTCGTCAACCTCATTCATTAACTGTTCGGACTGCGAAAGAATCGCAGCGTCGGACTCAGCCAGTTCGATGAAAAATCGGTCCCCGTCAGTCGACGAACTCGTCCAGCGTCGTATCGAGTCCGTCTCGAACTTCGCTGACCAGCGCGCCGTCGATGTCGAGACCGAGGACCTCGACCGCGGCCCGGCCGACCCGATCGCGCAGCGCCGGCGGCGAGTAGACGCCGAGCCGCCACTGCGAGTACTGGGCCGCCCGCAGCGCCTCGACCAGCGGCGACTGCTGGCCGAGCCGACGAACGTCGCCGTTTACCATCACGCGCGTCGTCGACTCGGTCATCGACGGCCGACTCGGCACGTCGAGGATCGCGTGTGCCGGATCGACGTCCGCCCGATCGGCGATCTCCCGCTCGAACTCGCGGATCGTCCCGTGGTCGGCCTCGATGATCCCGCCAGGGACGTCGTCGATCTCGGCCCACACCGCCCGCTTGAAGAGGTCACGCTGGTCCAGCCGCCGGGAGAACTCGCCGGTCGCCGCACACGAGCGGAGAGCCGCGATCAGATCGTGATCGTCCATCCGCTGGAGGGTCTCGGCGTCTACGTCGGCGTCCGGCGAGTCCAGTAGCCGCTCCCCGGCGCGGCGGAGCATCGCCTTGCTGATCCGGGCGACGCCGTGGCTGTAGACGGTCGGGTTCATCAGCGCCCGGGCGACCAGCAGGCTCTCGGCGGTCTGGACGTTTCCCTCGTCGAGCACGAGTTCGCCGTCGACGAAGGTCAGCTCCCGGACGAGCCGGCCGTGATCGATCGTTCCGTAGGGGACACCCGTGTGGTGGGCGTCCCGCACCAGGTAGTCCATCCGGTCGACGTCGAGCTCTCCCGACACTAACTGGCCGAACCGACCCTCGCCGGCGACCAGATCCGCTACTCGGTCCGGCTCGAGGTCGTGTTCGCGCAGTACGTCCCCGACGACGCCGTCCGCGAGCAACCCGTGGACATCGTCGTGATACCGGCCTGTTCGCCGGTGGGTGAGCGACTCGAGGTTGTGGCTGAACGGCCCGTGACCCACGTCGTGGAGGATGGCCGCGGCGCGGATCCGCTCGGCTCGCCGTCCGTCGACCGCGAGGTGCTCGAGTGCCTCGCAGGCGAGGTGGTAGACGCCGAGGCTGTGTTCGAAACGGGTGTGGTTGGCGGAGGGATAGACCAGAGAGACGGTGCCGAGCTGGCTGATCGACCGGAGGCGCTGTAGTTCCGGCGCGTCCAGCAGGTCGCGAGCGACGCCGTCGACCTGAATGTGGTCGTGGACGCTGTCCTTGATCGTCTTCATCGGTCGTCTTTGGGCCGGTTCCTACAAAAACGGTCGTCCGATCGCGGGCTCGAGTTGCGAATTCCGGCTGAAGGGCTACCCGAGTCGGGGTGGTACCGTCCACGCGCTATGACCGACCTGACCATCCCACCGGACGCCGACGAGCGACGAGCCGCGGAGTTGGTGCAGAGCCACGTCGAAATCGGCGACACCGTCGAGATCCGGAACGCGGAACGAACCGAAGACCACCAGCTCGACGTCACCGGCGAAGTGACCGGCTTCGAACCGGAGTACGTCGAACTCGATGGCCAGTCGTCCGATGACAAGACCGTCAGGTACGACGAGATTCACACGGTCAGCCGGATCGAGTCCTGAGCGGCCGGCAGCGAACCGACGACGTCGATCGGAACGACCGACGGCTCGCTACTCGAGCGGCTCGCCGGCCTCGCGGTCCGACAGGAGACCCTCCCGGAGCGATTCGGGAATCGACATCGACCCGTTTTCGCCGTCGAGAACGACGGCGACGGTAGTGAGCGTCGCGGCGACGCGGTCGCCGTCGCGGATCTCGTAAGTCAGCGTGAAGCTCGTTTCGCCGACGTCGGCCACGTCGATGCCGACCGTAATCGGCGTCAGCGATCGAAGTTGTTCCTCGTAGTCGATCTCGAGGTGGACGACCGCGTGCGAGAGATCCTCGAGTCCACAGCCGTGGCGCTCGGCGAAGTACCGGTCGCGGGCGAGGTCGGAGTACCGACGAACGTGGCGTTGTTGACGTGGCCGCTCCGACCGAGGTCGTCGGTGCGAACGTCGATCGTCGTCTCGTAGACCGCTATCGTTCAGGGAGAGACGGATCGCGGGCGAATACGTTACGAAACGCCGCGCGAGACCGCAGGCGACGCTCGCGAGCAGACACCGTGTCCTCCCCGCTATCGCTCTCGCTCCCGTTCGTATTCGCGTTCGTCGGAGCCCTCGGTGGCAGTCGAATCGCCGACGAGTTCGTCGGGAAAGTCGTCGACCGCCACCAGTCGCTCGAGGCGGCGCTCGAACTCCGCATCGTAGATCTCCCCTGCCGCGTACCGACGTTTCAGTTCGTCGAGCGGGTCGGCCTCGGCTTCGGGCTCGTCGGTCGTCGCCGCGGGAGCGTCGTCCTCGAGGGTCGTCACGATCTCCTCGCCCCAGAACAGGAAGATCGGCGTGAACAGGAACCAGCCGACGATCGAAATCGCGGCTGCAAGGCCTCAGAACCCGAAAATTGCAGCGATGCTCGTCAGTGCGAGGGTGATGATCGCGATCAGCAGCCAGCAATCCTCGGCGACGAACCGCTGCAGTCGACCCGACATTGAGTTGTCACTTCGTGGCGGTCGTACAAATGTGTTCTCACGAGCGGTCAGCGCGGGTGCTGCGACCGGTCACGAGGCCGCGTCGATACGCTCGTTTTCACTCGAGTGAAACCCACTCGCGGCGGTCGTCGCTTTCCTCGATTGCATCGAGCACTTGCTGGGCGGCGAGTCCGTCCGCGAAACTGGGTGCGAACTGGCGGCCGTCCGCGACGGCGCTCAAGAACTCGTAGTTCTCGTGGACGAAGGTATGTTCCCAGCCGAGGACGTGGCCCGGCGGCCACCAGTGGTCGACGTACGGATCGTCCTCGTCGGTGACCAGAATCGTCTCGTAGCCCCGGTTCCCGTCGCGGAGCACCTCGAGTTCGTTCAGCCGCTCGAGGGAGAATTTCAGGCTTCCCTCGGAGCCGTGGACCTCGACGGTGTGGTCGTTCTTGTGGCCCGTCGCGAACCGCGATCCCTCCAAGGTGCCCATCGCGCCGTTCTCGAACTCGAGTTGCGCGGTGTAAGCGTCGTCGACGGTGACCGATCGGCGCTCGTCGCCGCCTTCGACCGGGCGCTCGTCGACGAACGTCTGCAAGTGACCGCTGACTCGCTCGATCTCACCGGCGAGATCGTCCGAGCCGACGAGAAATCGGAGGAGGTCGACCGAGTGCGAGCCGAGGTCGCCGAGCGCGCCCGATCCCGCTAACTCCGCGTCGTTGCGCCACGACCACGGGGCCTCGGGATCGACCAGCCAGTCCTGCAAGTAGCGCCCGCGGACGTGGTGAATCTCGCCCAGTTCGCCCGCCTCGAGCAGCGCCTTCGCGTACCGGATCGCGGGCACGAACCGATAGTTGAAGGCACAGCCGGCTGGCACGTCGTCGCCGGCATCGCGGGCCGTTTCGGCCATCACGTCCGCCGTCTCGAGCGTCGGCGCGAGCGGCTTCTCGCAGAAGACGGGCGTGCCGGCCTCGAGCGCGGCGATCGACGGGTCGGGATGGACGTGGTTCGGTCCGAGGTTGTAGAAGACGTCCACGTCGTCGACGACGTCGGCCCAATCGGTCGCGATCGATTCGAACCCGAGTCGCTCGGCGGCGTCTTCCAGCGCCGCCCGGTCGCGGCCGACGAGGACGCTGCGTTCGATCTCCGGCGCGTCCGGGAAGAACATCGGAAGCCGCGCCATCGCGTTCGCGTGCGCTTTGCCCATGAACCGATAGCCGAGAACGCCGACCTCGAGAGTCATGGACTGGCGTTCACCGGCCCGGTAGTTATCGCTTTGCCGTGGGACGGCAACCACAGCCGCCGGACTCGTGTGTTTCAATTGCGCGACACGCGACACAGTTTCACGGCCGCCGACCGTACCGGCCCGTGAACTGTCCATGAGCCTCACAGTCGATTTCAGCGAGAACGTCACGCTCACGGATAGCACGATCGAGGTAGAGTCGTCCGATCGACTCGACATCTCCGTCGAGGGGCGACTGGCGATATCCGACGGGCTGCTCGCCCAGTTCGAGGGGGCGACGCTGGATCCCGTCGCGGTAACCGTCTCGAGCGACGGTTCGGGGGCCGGCGACGCTCCGCCTCGAGACCGTCGACGTCGGCGTCGCGACGGTCGACAGAGACGGGATTTCGACCGGGGTCGACGAGCTTCGATCGTCGACGGGCGGCGGACCCGGTTCCGTCGACTCGCCGCCGGACGTGCTCGCGTTTACCGTCGAGGGGACGATTCGCGAGATTCCGGAACCGACGTTCGAGGAGATCGAGGGTCGCCCGCCGCGACTCGAGTCGCTGACGTTCGCCGTCGACGAGACGGTCAGAAGCGACGGCGGGTCGGGGGAAGACGTCGTCGTCGAATTCACCCTGTTCGGCTACGGCGTCGTCGTCCGTCGCGACGGATCCATCGTCGTCGGCAGCGCTGGCGGGGTGGACGGCAACGATCTCCTCTGACGGCCTCGCTTGTTTCGAACAGGGACCGGAAAATCCGACGGCGGACCGCGGACGGGACCGTCAGTCGTCGGCCGGTGTCGGCGCGCCGCGCTCGACGTCGATGTTTCCTGCGTCGAGGTCCGCCTCGACGTTCCGGGCCGCCTGTACCATGTTCTCCATCTTGCCGTAGGCGACCTCGCGGGGGAGCAGCTTCACGCCGCAGTCCGGCGAGACGACGAGCTGTTCCGGCGGGACGACCTCGAGGCCCTTCTTGATGTTCTCCTCGATCTGCTCGACGGACTCGACCTCGGCGACGTGGGCGTCGCAGACGCCGAGCGCCAGATCCTTCGTGAACTCGGGGTCTTTGAAGACGTCGAGCTGCTCGTAGTCGCCGTTGGCGAGTTCGAGGTCGAACTCGTCGACCGGGAACTCGAGAATCTCGGGGTAGATCCGGGAGTAGTCGCCGTAACAGACGTGGAGGCCGATGCGGACCTCCTCGGGGATGTCGGCGACGATGTGCTCTAAGGCCTCGCCGACGATCGCGTGGTCGTCGGGCGTGGTGGCGAGTGCGGGCTCGTCGATCTGGATGTAGCGCGCGCCGGCGTCGACGAGCTTCTCGATCTCCTCGTTGACGAGGTCGGCGAGCTCGAGGGTGAGTTCGTCGTCGTCCTCGTAGGCCTCGTTGAAGGACCAGTTCGCGAGGGTGTAGGGGCCGGTGATCGGGACCTTGACTGGCCGGTCGCTGGCGGCCGCGGTGAACTCGTACTCGTCGACGAGCCAGCTGTCCTCGTACTCGACCTCCGAGACCACGGAAGGTTTGTCGAAGTAGTTGTGCCCCCAGACCTTGACGGGGCCGTTGAACTCGTAGCCCTCGATGCGGTGGGCGAAGAACTCGACCATCTCGGTGCGCCGCATCTCGCCGTCGACGACGACGTCTAAGCCGGCGCGCTCGTGTTCGTCCGTGATCACGCGCGCGGCGTCGTCTTTCGCCTCCTGCCAGTTCTCCTCGTCGAAGTCGGCCTCGTCGTCCTCGTAGAGCTCCTTCGCGCGGTTGAGCCACTTGGGCTTGGGGTAGGAGCCGACGACGGTCGTCAGCAGGAAGTGGTCGTGTTCGTGGTCGGGCTGTCGGAACTGATCTTTGTTCTCGTTCGTGCTCATGCTGTTTGCACCTCCGCGAGATCCGCGGCCTCCGCAAGGACCTCGAGTTTCTCCACGTACTTGCCGTAGGGCAGGTAGAACGTCTCGGTGTTGGTCGTCAGGTAGACCGTCTCGAACTCGGTGACGCCGAGCTGGCCCTCGACCCAGTCGACCCGGTCGCGGATCGCTTCGGGGTCCTCGACGAGCGTGTTCTGCCCGTCGGCGAGCCCGAGCGCGACGTCGTCGGTCGCGCCGTACTCCTGCAGATTGTAGACGTTGTCGTCCTGATTCGCGACGAAATCGAAGCCGACCGCGTCGATGTCCGCGTCGAGTAAGTGCGCGTAGACCTTCTCCTCTAACGCGCCCCAGTAGGGCTGGACGACGACGTCGGCGTCCGTCGCCGCTGCGACCCGGTCGATCGCCTCGCTCGCGCGTTCGTCCTCGCCGTCGTCGGGCGCGTTCTCGACCAGCGAGGGCTCGAGCAGGAACAGCGTCTCGTGGTCGGGGAAGGCGTCGACCTCGCTGGCGAGGAAGTCCGCGATCGCATCGAGGAACGCCGCCTCGTCACCGTAGTGCTCGTCGGTCGCGAGATCGGCGAGCGAGTACGGACCGGGGAGGACGGCCTGCAGATCGTCTCCCGCAGCGAGTTCGGCGGCCGTCTCGAGCTCCGAGGCGACGTCGCCCGAAAAGTCGAGGTCGCCGCCGACGACGGGCTCTCGGTAGAAGTTGTTGTTGTCGTAATAGCGGACGATCCCCTGCGTCTCGACGGCGTCGTGGACGGCCAGCGGATGGGCGAGCATGTCGTCCCATCGCAGCTGTCCCTCGACGATGCGGTCGAGGCCGGCGTCCTGCTGTACCTCGATCACTTCCTCGCGGGCCGCCTCGTAGGCAGCGGTGATCTCCTCGCCCTCGTCGCCGCTGACGAGGTCGTGTTTCTGGTGGCCCTTGAGGTCCGAGAGGTCGTCTTTCGCCCAGTCCGGGAGCGGATACAGCCCCGGGGTGGTCGACACGTACTCAGTCATCGTAGGCCCGGCTAGGCTATACCGACGCTTAATATTTTCCATCCTGTCTAATACGCGGTAGTAATTGTCGCGACGCTCGAGCACCGAGACGGCCGATCAGAGATAACTGTTAACACAAATCACAGTCCGGCGCTATCGAGTGACGCGCCGAGAGAATCACTCGAGCGCCAGCAGCGCGTAGGCCTCCGATTCGACTTCCGCGACCACGTAAATCGTTCCGTCATCGAGGACTGGGCCCGGACCCACGCGGCCCGCGAACTCCCGCTCGAATCGGACCGCCGGCCCACCGTCCGGACTGTCGCCGGGGGTCGGATCCAGCGCTCGGAGGCGGTCGCCGCCGACGAAGACGGTGTCACGACCGTACGCTGGCGCAGTGTGTCGCCAACCGCCGATTCCGTGTGTCCAATAGCGCTGGCCGGATTCGGCGTCGATCGCGGAGAGTTCCCGTCCGTTCGCGACGAGCACGAGTCCGTCGACGACGGCGAGACCGTGGTCGACCCATCCGGTGTCGGCCGTCCAGTTGGTGGTCCGGTCGGAGAGGCCGTCGTCCAGCAATGAGTACGTCGTCTCGTTCTCGCAGTTCACGTAGATCGAATCCGTATCGGCGCTCGGCGGACACATCGGCCGCGCCGGTAGTTGCCACCGTCGCCACCCGGTCCCGTCCTCGCCGAGCAGGTAGACCAGCCCGGCCTCGGTAGCGACGACGATTCCACGTCCCATGAAAAACGCCGCGTGATCGAGTACCTGCCCGAAGACGTCGCGTCGCCATCGAACGGCCCCGTCTACCGGCTCGAGCGCGATGAGCTCCTCGCCGACCCCGCAGACCAGTTGTCGCCCCGCGTACGTCGCCGGCGTCGTCACGCGCCCCCGCGAGTCGAACTCGTGGTTCCACAACTCATCGCCGGTTCCGGCCTCGAGTGCGTAAATCCCGGTTCCCGTCGACACGTAGGCGACGCCGTCTCGGACCAGTGGCGGCGTCTCGGCTTCCGAGTGCGTCCACAGCTCAGCCCCGTCGGCGGCGTCGAGAGTCCGAAGCGTTCCGCCGTCGATCTGGTACACTCGATCGCCCGCGACGACGGGTGCCTGATACGAGAGCTGTGCGACGTCGACCCGCCAGCGCTCGGTGACGCCGTCGACGGGGGCCTTTCCGTCGGCGACCTCGCGGGTATTGGCGGCGTTACAGCCGAACGACGACCAGTCACCGGTCGCGCCGGCGACGTGCCGATCCGTCTCCGGCGGCTCGTCGATCCCGGATGGGGGCGGTTCGTCGGGCGCAGGTGATCGAACGCTCGAGAACATCGAACAGCCGGCGAGCGCCGCGCTAGCGGCGGCACCCACTAAGAGCGTTCGTCGCGTGGGGGCCATCGACCGACGACTTCACAGGCTGTCGAAAAGTATCTTCGGATGACGATTTTCGCTACCGAAGCAACTCGAGCACCGTCAGCGTCTCGAAGGGGAACGACTCGTCGGCGATGGCCACGGCACTGAACCCGCGTTCGCCGGCCGCTTCGACTACCTCGTCGACCCCCGTTAGGCTACTCACGAGCAGGTAACCCACGCCGTCGGGCGCGAGGACCCGGCCGACCGTCTCGAGGAACGGATCGATGACGGCGCGGCCGTCCTCACCGCCCGAGAGGGCACGCTCCATCCAGTCGTCCCACTCGTTTTCGGGGTCGGTCGGCAGGTACGGCGGGTTGAAAACGACGGCGTCGAAGGTCCCCTCGCGGAACGGCGAGACCAGATTGGCCCGCACCGTCTCGACGCCCTCTGCGCGGGCCTGACGGACGGCGTGGGGATTCAGGTCCGACGCGATCACGCGAGCCCCCGTCTCGTCGGCGATCCGGCCGGCGACGTAGCCCGAGCCGGTCCCCACCTCGAGGACGAGATCGCCGCCCGCGATGCGCTCGCAAGCGGCCTCGGCGAGCAGGTGGGAGTCCTCGGCGGGCTGGTAGACGTCCGGTTCCTCGTCGCGGCGGTCCTCGAGCCCCATCAGTTCTCCTCCGGCGTCGTCATTCGGTGTTCCTGTGCGGTTCCGTCGCCGTCGCTGGCCTGCGTCGTCGGCTCGGCCGGTTGCTCGTCGGCGATGCGAAAGCCGCCGGTCTCGGCTCGCCCGGAGAGTTCCCGCTGCGGGAACGGGATCTTGACGTCCTCGGCCTCGAAGGCCTCTTTGATCGCGTTGATCGCGGCCGTGCGCGCCCGCCAGTAGCGCCTGGCGCTCGGCTTGTCGATCCAGAACCGGACGGCGAGAACGACCGCCGAATCGCCGAACGATTTGGCGACGACCTGCGGAGACGGTGCGGACAGCGTCTCGTCGATATTCGCGACCGCCTCGGTCGCGAGGTCGATCGCGCGGTCGACGTCGGTCCCGTAATCGACGCCGACGTCGATCTCGAGGCGCAGGCGGCCCCGCTTCGAACGGTTGGTCACGGTGCTCGAGGCGATGACGTCGTTGGGGATCATGATGTACTCGCCGTCGAACGACCGGACGCGAGTGTTGACGATCGAGATATCGGTGACGATCCCCTCGTCGTTCTCGACCTCGATCCAGTCGCCGATCTCGAACGGGCGGGCGAACATCAGGACGAAGCCGGCGAGCATCGTCCCGAGCGTCTGGCGGGCGGCCATCCCGACGATGATCCCGAGGAAGCCGGCCCCGACGAGGAGGCTCCCCAGATCGTCGATCCAGACGCCGAGGACGACGACCAGTGAAACGGTCCAGATGACTACCTGCGAGAGCCGGTGGGTGACCTTGCGCTGGTGGGCCGTCACCGCCGAGGACGAACCGACGACCTCCTCGATCACTCGGCTGACGAACCGGGCGACGATGACCGTCACGACTAGCAGCAGGAAGGAGAAGATGGCCTTGGCGACGGCGTCACCTCCCAGTCCGGTGGTCGCGTACAGGTTTCGGACCTCATCTACCCGGCCCCAGACGCCCGTCACGACGGCGAGACTCGTCAAACAGACCGCGATGAGCAGCGACGTGGCCGCGATGTCGGCGTACAGCGGCCGCGCCCGCTCGGCGATCAACGCGTGGAGCCGTCGATAGGAGAGGAGGACGGCGACGACGAGCCCTACCGCCGCGAACGAGACCGCGAGTTTGAGCTCGGTCGTCGAAACCGCCTCCGACAACCAGTCGAGCCCCGTCAGTAGTCCGGACATACGTTCGTCTCTCCGATCTGTCGTCCGCGCAGCTTTGAGTATCCGTTGGTTAAGTCACTCCCGCGTGACGCAAGCAATCCGATCGACTCGCTGCGCGAGTCGAACTCACTGTCCGGGCTCGCCCACGTCCATCGCGAGCTGAGCCAGGGCGGCGAACTCCGTCGGTGCCATCGCCCCTGCCCGCTTCCGAAGCACGTCCTCCTCGGCCGCGTCGACGACCGCTTCGGGCTCCGCGAGCCCGGAAATGTGGGCCGTGTTGCGGATCGCGTTCCGAATCGTCTTCCGGCGCTGGGTGAACAGCGCCTTGACGAACCGCAGGAAGAAGTCCTCGTCGTCGACCTCGTAGTCGGGATCCCGCGGCACCGCCCGCACCACCGCGCTCTGGACCGCCGGCGGCGGCGAGAACGCCTCCTTCGGGATCGACTCGACGAGTTCCACGTCGGCGAAGTGCTGGCTCGAGACCGAGAGCCGGCCGTACTCGCTCGTGCCGGCGTCGGCGACCATCCGCTCGGCGAACTCCTGCTGAAACATCAGGACCAGGGGCCGTTTCTCGGGGAAGAGCCGAAAGGCAATCTCGCTCGAGACGCCGTAGGGGAGGTTCGACACCGACGCCGAGAAATCGGGGAGATCGACCTCGAGCGCGTCGCCTTCGATCACGGTCAGCCGTCCCGCTGCGATCTCGTCGGCGAACTCCTCGCGCAGAAATTCGGCGAGTTCGCGGTCGCGTTCGACGACGGTCACCTCGTCGCCGACCGCGAGCAGTCGGTCCGTCAACGCGCCCGTGCCGCCGCCGATCTCGAGCAGGTGGCTCGTGTCGGCGTCGATCTCCTCGAGGTAGGTTGGCAACCGGTCCAGCACGCGATCGTCGACGAGAAAGTGCTGGTCGCGGTCCGGATCGCCGCGGACGCCCGCCCGGGCGATCAGCCCGTCTGGATCTCTCATTGCCGGCGCTACGGCTGGGGCTGGTGTAAACGCACCGTCTCGGGCTCGATCGGTGACCGAGCACCCCGGCGATCGAGCAATTCCAGCGTTCGCGGTCTCCTGCGAGAAGCGTTACTCCGAGTTCTGTTCCTGTTCGCGTCGCCCGACGAACGTCTGATACTTCAGATCGTCGTCGCGCAACTCCTCTAAGATGCGCTCGACGAGGATCTCGTCGGGGTCGTGGAGACCCGAGACCCGCTCGGACAGCTCCTCGAAGCTCTCGAACGGTTTGCGCTTTCGCTCGTCGAGGATGCTGTTCCGGAGTTTCTTCCCGATCCCCGGCAGCAGGTTCAGCTGGTGGAGCCGCAGCGTGATCGGCTGGGCGTCGTTGTAGAAGTCGACGAACCGCTCTTCGTTCTCCTCGACGAGGTCCTGGACGACGTACTCGAGTTCCGACTGTGCGCCCGAGGAGAGGTCCTCGTACTCGACGCGGTGGGCCTCGGTGACGACGTCGCGTTCCGCGGGCGGTTCGACGACGACCTCGCTGCCGATCGTGAGCCGTTCGTTCTCGTCGAAGGCAACCTGGTAGAGCTGAAAGTCCTCGATTCCGACGGCGTAGCCTGCCGGAGACTTGGCGTACTGCGGTCGGCCGTCGTCCGACAGCCCGTGTGCGAGGTAGTCCAACACGACAGCCCGACGAACGTCCATCTCATCGCGATCAGCTTCGCTCATTGGTTTACGGTACGGCGAGGCCGTACTTAAAGAGTCGGCCCACTTTCAAGACGCTGCTCGAGGGAACGGACGACGGAAGGCGCGAAGTTGCGTTCGGTTCGCGGTTCGTCGTCCCGATCAGTCGATGACGCCGAACCACAGTACGACCCCAACGACGACGGCTAAAATGCCGAGCGCCAAACTCGTCAGTTCGACGCTCGCCAGCAGCGCGAGGTTCGAGCCGATCGCGAGCAGCGGCACCCACGGCACACCCGGTACTCGGAACTGTCGCTCGCGGTCGGGCTCCTTCCGGCGGGACCGAATCAACGCGACGTTGACGAACACCAGCCCGCCGAGGAGCATGGCGTCCGCGAAGTGAGCCAGCGACTCGAGGCCGAGCAGGGCACCGCCGCCCTCGTCCGGACCCGCCCCGAAGACGACGCCGAACAACAGGAAGAAAAAGAGGATGAGAGAGCCAGTCAGGACCACCGCGGCCGTCGGGACGCCGGACTGCGGGTCGATCCGCCGGACCCGCTCCGGGAGGTGATCGCGTCTGGCCATCGCCAGTTTCACTCGAGAGCCGGCCAGCACGGTCGCGTTGGCGGCCGAAATCATCGACAGCAGCGCACCGACGATGAAGACGTAGAAGCCGGCGTCGCCGAGGTAGTACTGGGCCGCCCGCGCCATCGCCACCTCACCGCGTTCGGCGACGAACCCCGTGGCAGCGCCGGGCGATGACAGCCCCGCTCGCTCGGCGAGGAACGAGAGGAAGCCGGCGTCGTTGATCGCCAGCACCACGACGGCGACCACCAGTACGTAGAGGACGGTCACGAGGGCGATGCTCAGGAAAATCGCCCGGGGAACGGTCCGCTCGGGCGCTTCGATCTCGCCCGCGCTCGTGGCGATCGCCTCGAACCCGAAGAACGTGATGAACACGAGCGCCGAGGTCAGGGCGATGTCTTCGAACTGCGTGGCGTTGGCGGTGAGCGACGACGCCACGACGTCCGCGTCGAACGCGCGGAGGCCGCCGACCAGGAACAGCCCGATGAGCGCGATCTTCAGCCCGGTCACGACGATCTGGAATCGGCCGGTCTCCTCGGCACCGGCGAGGTTGACCCCGACGAGAATCGCGAGGACGACGACCCCCGGGATCCAGAACGGGAGCGCCTCCGGGAGCGCTATCTCGGGCCGTACGAACCGAGCGAACCAGTCAGCGAAGCTCGCGAGGTAGAAGGCCGCGCTCGCGGGGTAACCCAGAATCAGCAGCCAGCCGACCACGTACGACCAGTCGGAATCGAACACCTCGGCCACGTAGGCGTAGCCGCCGCCGTCGACCGTGTAGATGGTCGCGAATTCGGCGTAGGTCAGCGCGGTGAACGAAGCCACGATCGCCGCCAGCCCGAACGAGACGATCGCCGCCGCGCCGACGTTTGCAACGGCGAGTCCCGAGAGAACGAAGATGCCACCGGCGATCATCGTCCCCACCCCGATCGCCGTGGCTCCGAGGAGGCCGATATCCCGTTCGAGCGAGTCGGTTCCGTGCGTATCCATCGGTCCGGTCTCCGTCTCGGCGCTGTCCACGACCGACACCACCTACCGGATACCTCGTCCCCGTTACAAGGAACGCTGGTGAGAAATACCAATTGGCGGCGTTAACAGGAGAATTAAAAACGATGCGGAAACGCGGCCTCGAGCGCCGGTGCTAGTCTCGATCGCCGAACTCCGATCGCCGCCGGCGAGAACGCTCCGAACGGAAACTGCGAACCGCGTTCAGGCGTACTGTGCGACGACGTTGAGAATCTCGTCGAGCTCGTCTCCCGACAGCGAGTAGCGCTGCTGTGCGTAGACCGACCGGAGCTCGTCACGGTCCCGCGGCAGGAGGTTCGCGATCTTGTAGGCCGTCGGTTCGTCGACCTTCTCGAGTTCCTGCAGGTCGTCGACGAGCGCCTGGGCCTCCTCGGGGTCCAAGACGGCGAACCGGTTCGCGTGTTCGATCGCCCGTGCGAGCTCGTAGCGCAGCTCGCGATCCTCGTCCATCGCGCGTTCGGCTTCGATGTCGGCGAGCAGCTCCTTCGTTTCCGAGACCGTCAGGAACTCCTCGTCGACGATCTCTTTGAAGATCGTCATCCTGCGGTTAGATTCGGCTCTTCTCCTGGTTCTGTGCGCGCAGGTGGGCCGCGGTGACGAGCAGCGTCTTGTCCTTGCCGCCGTCGTTGATCTGGACCTTGAACGCGCTGCCCTGTTTCCCGACGACTTCGCCGGTGCGACCGTCGAATCGCGGGTGGAAACGACCGTCCGGGACGCTGGGGTCGATCTTCAGGTGGACCTTTTCGCCTGTTTCGTACTCCTGGATCGCGCGCTGTGGCGGCGACGTACCGCGATCTCGGGGGTCGTTCGCGAGCTTTCGCCGGGTTCCCTGACGAGGGCCATTAGACTTCGGCATAGTCGTACGACCGGATTGTCCGGTGACGGTTATAAAACACACGTATTACGCCCACCTTTTCCGCCTCGGGATTCCTCGCTACGCGAGGAACCGCTCGGAGCAAAAATCTGGACCAAAAAGGCCGCGCTCACGTCGCTCGCACGGTACTACCGCTCCGACTCCGCACTCCCCCTCGCCGTCTGAGGTCTCCCCAACAGTGATCCGACCGCGGGCCGCCCGTTTCGGTATGGACGACCACGACAAACGGATCGAGACCAGATCGATCCACGCCGGCCAGAAGTCCGACCCCGAGACCGGCGCGCTGATGACGCCCGTCCACGCCAACTCGACCTACGAGCAGGACGCGCCGGGCGACCATCGCGGCTACGAGTACTCCCGAACCGGAAACCCGACCCGGACGGACCTCGAGGAGAACCTCGCGAGCCTCGAGAACGCCGCCCACGGCCGGGCGTTCGCCAGCGGGATGGCCTCGATCAACACCGTCCTCAACCTCCTCGAGGCCGGCGACCACGTCGTCACGGGCAACGACGTCTACGGCGGTACCCATCGCATCTTTACGCAGGTCTACGAGGACTACGACCTCGAGTTCTCGTTCGTCGACATGACCGATCTCGACGAGATCGCGGCCGCGTTCCGCGAGGAGACGGAACTGCTCTGGCTCGAGACCCCAACCAACCCGCTCATGTCGATCGTCGATATCGAGGGGGCAGCCGAGATCGCTCACGAGAACGACGCGCTCTGTGCGATCGACAACACGTTCGCGACGCCGTACCTCCAGCGCCCGCTCGATCTGGGTGCGGACATCGTCTCGCACTCGCTGACCAAGTACCTCGGCGGTCACTCCGACGTCGTCGGCGGTGCGCTGGTGACGAACGACGCGGAACTGGACGAGCGACTCGGATTCTATCAGAACTCGGTCGGCACGACACCCGGTCCCTTCGAGTCGTTCCTCGTCCTTCGGGGGACGAAGACCCTCCCCGTTCGCATGGACCGCCACTGCGAGAACGCGCGGACTATCGCCGCGTGGCTCGAGGACCACCCCGACGTCGACCGCGTCTATTACCCCGGCCTCGCGTCCCATCCCGGCCACGAGATCGCCGCCGCACAGATGGACGACTTCGGCGGGATGTTGAGCTTCGAACTCGACGCGAGTTTGGAGGCGGCGAGCGAGGTCGTCTCGAACACGGAGGTGTTCACGCTCGCGGAGAGCCTCGGCGGCGTCGAGAGCCTGGTCGAACAGCCCGCACCGATGACTCACGCGGCCATTCCTCGGGAGGAGCGGCTCGCAGCCGGGCTCTCGGACAGCCTGATCCGCGCGAGCGTCGGCATCGAACACGTCGACGACCTGATCGCGGATCTCGAGTCGGCGATCGACGCGGCCCTCTCGACGTAGCGCGGTCGTCGATCGGTCGCGAGCTCGAGACGCGACCCCCTCACTTGTGACCCTCGCTCGCGATGTGGTAGCCCAGAATTCGCTCGAATCCCTCGATGTAGGCCTCGAGATCGACGCTATCGACTTCCGATTCGAACTGTGTCGCTTTCTGGTACTCGGCACGCCAGCGCGCCAAGAAGTGGTCTTCGACGTCTGCCTCGTCGATCGCTTCGACGACCGAGGAGACGACCGCATCGGCGGGATCGCGTCGTATCTCTCGAATTCGGTCCCGCGACACGATATCGTTTTCGAGCGCGTGGACGACGACGCCCGAACTGCAGTCACCCTCGGAAAGTTCTCGCTTCCAGGTCGAGACCCAGTTGCCGATGCGGGCCATCCGCTGGGTTCGATCGCAGACCTGCCGTAGCAGCGATAGCTCGTCGGAGTCGAACGACGGCGCGCTCGCGAGGTCGATATCCGCGTACACGTATATCATCATGTTGTGGACGTCGTGTGCCCAGAGTTCGCGTTCGGAGACGAGACCCGGCGTTTCGTTCGCGAGATACGAGTATTCGACCGCTCGAACGACCTGCTCGAGATCGAACCGGAGGAGTTCCGCGAACTCTGCGGAGCGTGGGCTGGCGTCGTACAGTCTCGAGAACTCGTCCCAGACGTCCGTTACCAACCGGACGGCGTCACCGTCGACGTCGCGACGCGACGGATCGGGGCGTCGGTCGTCGAAGGGAACCTTCACCAGTTCGTCGAACGTCGCCCGGTCGCCGTGTTGTTCGGCGACGTCGTCCGCGACGACGGCGAAGATCGTCGCGACTAACTTCGCGTCGCGGACGTCGTGCGCACGGTCGTCGTCGACACACGAGAGCCGAAACGTCGGAAAGAGGCGATAGAGCCAGCGCCAGAGGAAGCGGTCTCTGTCGGCGGCGATATCGTCGTACGAATCGATTAGCGGGAGCACAGTGTCGGGAAGTTCCTGTCGTCGGACGACTGCAACTGGACCCTCGTCGGCAGTGGGGGTGGGGATGTCGAATTCGTTCCGCATTGCAGACGTGATGTTATTCTAAGGTAATAAACCCATATATTTAGGTAGATGATGTTCGAATGCGGCGTTCGCGGTCCGATCCGAGCGTGACCACCAACCGAGGACACCCACACCTATCGTGCAGGCTCCGAATGCGGATCGTATGACGGAAAGCCCCGGTATCCACGCACTGCCAATCACGGTCGAGTACGGTGGCCGGTCGATCACGATCACCCCCGCAATCGTCGAGACCGATCGCGGCCTCGTGCTACTCGACGTCGGGCCCGAGGGGGCCGTCGATTCGCTCGCGACTCACCTGACGAGCCTGGGGTACGAGCTCACCGACATCTGGCTGGTCGTCCTCACACACCACGACGGGGACCACGCCGGCGGCCTCGCGGGACTGCTCGAGCGGGTCGACGCGGTCGTGGCGACCCACCGCGATGAAGCGCCGTACGTCTCGGGGGAGCGCGAGCCGATCAAGGGCGATGGAGACCGCTATCCGCCGGTCGACGTCGACCTCGAGCTCGTCGATGAGGTCCGAATCCCGACGCTCGGCGGCCCGATGGAAGTGGTCGCGACGCCCGGCCACGCGCCGGGCCACATGTCGCTCTACTTCCCAGAGTCGAAGCTCCTGATCGCCGGCGACGCCCTCGTCGCGGACGGCGACGAACCGCTCGACGGGCCGAAACCACACTTCACCCCCGACATGGATCGTGCCACGGAGTCCGTCGGCGCGCTGGCCGCACTCGAGATCGACCACACGCTGTGTTATCACGGCGGTTACGTCGAGCGGGGGACCGACCGGATTCGGGAGATCTACGAACAGCGTCGGAAGTGAGCCACGAGGACACCGAAGCGGAATTCTCATCGGTTTCGAACACCAATCGGCGGGTAATGCGTCTCGAACTTCGCGTCTGTCAGCACTGTCTCGACGGCGATCACGGCAACGAACAGCGAACGGCCCTCCTCAACGATATGGTCAACTGCGCCGAGCAGATCAAAAAGCACAAAGAGGTCATCGACCTCGACGAGGTTCACATCCGCCGCGTCCGCGACGACGAACCCGGAAAGCCGGCGGCGCTCCCGGTCGTCTCGGCGACGATTCAGAACGACCAGGTCGTCCTCAACGATACACAGCTCGTCGCGGAGGGACAGGACGGGAACATGCTCCTCTACGCGAATCCCGACGACGTGCTGACGGTACTCGCCGGTAACTTAGACGAGATCAGCAAGGCCGTCACCGAAGACGTGACCGTCGATCTCTCGTCGATCGGTGCCGAGATCGTCTCCGAGGCCGACCTGGGTGCGAATCGGGAGCAAGAGCCGCGGTAACTGCGCTTTCCGATCACCAGTTATCTCGCAGGCCGGTGAATCACGTTGTAGTGGTCCCCGAGCACCTCGATCGCCGTCAGCGCGAACCCGATGAGTAACGGGCCGAGGAACAGGCCGACCGGTCCAAGGAGGTAGGTGCCGCCCAGGATACCGACGAAGATCACCGCCGAGTGGAGCTCCGAGCCGCGATCGATCACCATCGCTCGCAAGTAGTCGTCCGTCACGGCGACCGTGGTCAATCCCCAGACGACGACGAACGCCGCCGACAGGAGCCGACCGTTGATGAGAAGGTAGATCACTGCGCCGCCGAGGATCGGTGCCACTCCGACGACCGGGACGAGCGCCAGAACCATCATCGCGATCGTCAGGATCGCTGCCTCCGGCACGCCGGTAACGAAGAGGGCGACGCCCGCGACGCCCCCCTGAACGAACGCCACGAGGACGTGACCCTTGAGGATCGCCCACATCATGTTGTCGGTCGAAGCGACCAACTCCTCGTTCACGCCTGGCGGGAGCGGCGTAATCCGTCGTATCCACTCGACGGCCCGGTCCCCGTCCTTGAGGAGATAGTAGAGGACGAACACGAACAGCAGAAAGCCCAAGAACGCGTGCATGCCGCTGCTCAGAACGGACGACGCGCTGCCGCTCGCGTAGGCCGTCGCCCGGTCGGTCGCGCGCTGTGCGAGCACTCGGACCGGAACGTTCACCCCGAGTCGCTGCTCGAGAACCCGATCTACCTGCCCGAGGATTCGAGCCCGGGAGACGCCCTCGAGCAGCGTGACGCTCCGCTCGATCACTACGGTCGCGCCGAGCACCAGCGAGCCGACGGTGACGGCGACGACTAGCAGCGAGAGGACGCCGGCGGAGACGCGCGTTCCGACGCGCTCCTCGAGTCGGCGGTGAACGGGCATGAGAACGAACGCGAGCAGCCCCGTCACGAGCAGCCACGAGAGAAACGGCTGGACGAGCAGCCAGAGGAGTACGACCGATACGGCCACCAGCACCCAGGCGAACACCGTTCGGGCGTCCATCACTCGTCTCGAGTACACCGGCGCCGAAAGGCGTTCGGGATGGGAATGCCGGAGTCGGGACTAGCGGCTCGTTGCGGGGTCGAGTCGGCGGAAAAGGGAGTCGCCGTTAGATCCGGCCGACGTTCTCGACGCCGACGCTTTCGACGCCGTCGACGTCAGCGAAGTTCTCTTCGACGGTCTCCGTGCCGCCCGCACCGTCGGGGACGATCACGGTCGGGTAGAGGGCGACGAGGCCGAACGCGACTTCGTCGCGCTCGACGCCGTTGATCTTCGCACCCTCGGGGAGAGCGCTCTCGAGGCGCTCCTGTAGCGCGTCGAGATCGATATCGGGGCTGTCCGGCATGACCTTGATTTTGGCAGCGACTTTTCCCATGGTGAACTTATGGACCGGTGAATCCGCAGTCGGGACACTCGTAGAGGTTGCTCTGCTTGCGGCATTTGGCACAGCGGTAGATCTGCTGGCCGCAGTCGGGACACTTGAACGCGGCAGCGTTCGTGCCCGCGATGTTGAGGCCACAGGAGACGCAGGAGCGCGTCTCTCGGTCGTCGGTCGTACTCATACACCTCCCTTCCCGCCCGCCGTTTTTAACGGTTGTCTTTCGGTGGCTGTTCCGTCGGCCGGCAGCCACGGGGCACGAAGCGACCGGTGCCATTGTTTACCGGGCCGCTATCACAGCGTTTTCAAAGTCGGAAAACGCGCTGCTGGGTACTTATTACTCGACCCCAACCGTAGAAACGAGGTTCGGTGGTCGACGCCCGACCGAACCTCTGCCTCTGACATCCTTCCCGGAACTCAACATTCAACACCGTGCCGTCCCTATCTCGAGTGAATGCGCCTCGACGACTACATCGAGGAGTTAGAGCCCGACGAGGAGGCCGAACGCCGCCGCCTCGCCAAGGAGAAGTCCTACGCGATCACGGACCATCTCGAGGAGTTCGAGCAGCGGTTCGACGACGCGTTGAGCGGCGACACCCTCGTCGGCTCGACCTCGCCGTCGATCTTCGTCGGGCGGTCGAACTACCCCGACATCCCCGTCGGGCTGCTCTCCCCGGTCGGCGACGAGGACGCCGCCGAAGAGTACGTCACCGACGGCGACTGGTACCGGCAGGGGTACGCCATCGACGACGTGCTTCAGCGCCGAACCGGCCTCCTGAACTCGAGCAAGCGCGCGAACGTCGACTCGCCCTCCATCGCGAGCCGGTTGACGCCGAACGTCCACGACGCCTGGGACGGCTTCGTCGGCGTCCAGCGCGAGGTCGCCATCGCCGACCGGCCGGTCGACCTCGAGATCGGCTTGGACGACACGCCCGACCTCGGCCTCGATACCGGTACCGACGTGGCGACGCCGCGCGGTCCCCGCGCCAACGCGCGCAACGCGGAGCTTCGCGAGAACCCGTACGTCCCGCGGCCGGTGAAGAAGACCTTAGAGGACGACGACTGGCAGGCCGAGGGGGCGATGACCTACCTCTACCGGCGCGGATTCGACGTCTACGAGATCAACTCGATCCTCTCTGCCGGCGCGCTCGGGCAGACCAAACAGCGCCGCCTCGTTCCGACGCGGTGGTCGATCACGGCCGTCGACGACACCGTCGGGAAGTACCTGCGCGGGCGCATCCGAAACGCGCCCAGCATCGACGAGGTACAGGTCTGGGCCAACGAGTACGTCGGCAACCGCTACTGGATCGTCCTCGCGCCCGGCAACTGGGAGTTCGAACTCGTCGAGATGAAAGCGCCGGGCAGCATCTGGAACCCCGACCCCGAGGACAACGTCTGGATGGCCAGCGCCTCGGAGGGGTACGAGGGGCGCTCGAGCTACGTCGAGGAGACCGCGGGAGCCTACTATGCCGCCCGATTGGGGGTCCTAGAGTACCTCGAGTCGATCGGCCGACAGGCGAAGTGTCTCGTCCTGCGCGAAGTGAGCGACGACTACTGGGCACCCGTCGGCGTCTGGCAGGTCCGCGAGAGCGTCCGCAACGCCTTCGAGGGGGACCACGGTGAAGCGGAGACGTTCCACGAAGCCGTCGCGGAGGTCGCGACGCAGCTTCCGGTCTCGTACGCTCGACTCCGGCGGAAGTCGGAGCTCGCGGCCGGGTTGCAGTCGAATCTAAGCGCGTTTTCGCGGTCAGGCTGAGACCAGCGGCCGAACTCGACCGCGCGCCTCACCGTTCCGTCTCGACGAGCGGCCGCTCCCGTTCGACGGGAGCCGAGTCCCGCCTCGGTGCGGGCTGCCCGAGTTCACTCGTGACCGACAGCACAGCTTTGAAACACGCGAGAACGACGGGGCCGACGAACAGTCCCACTACACCGAACAGATAGATACCCCCGATGACGCCGAGCAGGGCGAGCGCCGGATGGAGCCCGGATCCCCGCTCGACGAGGATCGCCCGCAGGTAGTTGTCGACGACCATCAAAACGACGAGCCCGTATCCCAGCAGGAGCGACCCGCGAACGAGTCCGCTCGAGGCCGTGTGTGCGACCGTGACCGGTCCCCAGACCAGCCAGACGCCGATCGTCGGGAGGAAAGTGACCAGAACGAGGATCGCCGCCAGCGTCGTCGCGTACGGAACGCCCAGTAGCGCGAGCCCGACGCCGCCGAGTACCCCCTGAACGACTGCGACGAGGACGTGACTACGGAGAACTGCTCGGATTACGGTGTGGACCTCCGCGACCAGCTCGTCGAACACGCGACGCTCGAGGGGCGCGACCCGTCGGAGCCAGTCGAGGACGGCTGGTCCGTCGACGAGCAGGTAGTAGAGCAGAAAGACGAAGACGATCACGCCGACCGCCGTGTCGATACCCGCCGATACGATCCCGACGGTTCGGCCAAGCGTCAGTTCGGCCGCGCTCGAGAACGCGCCCTCGAGTTCCGACCGCACGACGGCCTCGAGGGCGGCGACGGATTCCTCGCCCAGCCCGAGTTCAGTCCGCGCGGCCTCGCGGCCGTACGCGGTGATCCGTCCGCCGTCGAACGCTTCGACGGTCGAGGTCGTCGTCCGGAGCACGACCAGCGAAACGAGCAGCAGCGGAACGACGCCGGCGACGACGGTGACTCCGGTCAGCGCGAGGCCGGCGGTCCGCGAGCCGACGTGCGGGACCAGCCGCTCGTGGGCCGGCCGGAGGACGACTGCGAGCAGGCACGCCGCCAGCACGTACTCGAGCAGCGGTAGGACCACCAGTCCGGTGGGCACGCCGAGTACGCAGACGAGGAGGGCGAAAACCGCCGTCCGCGCGTCCATATGTCATCGTCTCTATTCGAACGCATAAGTGTTGATATGCGTGACTATCAGCTCGACTGAACGAACCCGATCTCCGCGTCAACACCGGCGAAGTCGGGCGGGCACTGCGCGAAGCGGCCCCGATTCGGACTAGAGGTTCTCGTACGCTTCCGTGACCAACGCGCCGGTTTCGTCGACGATCTCCTGCCAGTTCTCGTCGTCGGGCGCGATGCCGAGCAGTCGCGCGATCTTCATGATCGAGACGTGGTAGACGACCTGTCGACCGGGTTCTTCCTCCCAGATGACGACGTTGCAGGGGAACAGCGCCCCCGTCTCGTCGGTCACGTCGAGCACCCGATCAGCGATCGCCGGATTGCACGCGCCGAGGACGTAGTAGGGGTCACGGTCGGCGTCGACCTTCTCGTTGAGCAGTTCGGAAGGAGAGAACTCGGCCGGCACGCCGAAGCCGACATCAGTGAATACTTCGCGCGTGTGCTCGATCGCCTCTTCGTGGTCCATCTCGAGGACGGCGCGGTGTTCGCCGTAGTCTTCGGGATCGATCTGCGCCGGATCGATGGGAAGCGTCATAGGCGACGGTTGGTCGCCTCGTTCCTTATCTGTCGTTGCTGGGCGGCGGCCCGATCGTGCGTGGGGTCCGTTAGAGGGGTATCGGCAGCCACTCGAGGTACTGCAAGAAAATCGTCGGATCGAACAGCGGTTCGTGTAACACGAGCCAGTCGAGGAGGACGAGGCCGCCGCCGTGAGCCAGCACCGACGGGAGGATGGAGCCGGTTTTGTAGTCGACGGCACCGAACAGGACGTCGGTCGGTCCCGACAACAGGAACTCGATCGGCGGCTTCGAGGAGTGGTGCAGCATGTAGACGACGGGACTGATGAACACCGCACTGAAGCCGAGTTCCTTGACGCCGACACAGAGCAGTCCGCGGTAGTACGTCTCGGCGGCCAGCGCGAGCGTCATCAGTTTGAGCGCGTGCGGGATGAACACCGCCGGTGCGGCGGAGGTCTCCCAGATCGGATAGTACGCGCGAATCGTCGGGAACGTCGAACCGACGAGGTAGAACGGGAGCACGAACAGCGCGAGCAGGATCGTGTTCCGAAGGGCAAGCCGATCGACGCGCCAGCCGATGCGCCGGCCGTGGGAGAATCCGAGCGCGAGCGGCCCGCCGATCAACAACACGCTATCGATGAGGATCCGTCGGTCGAACTCGGTCGGGACGAACTGGGTCCAGATCAGCGCGATGATGGCTCCCAGGAGTAGCGACTTCTGCACCCAGGTCAGTCCCGGCAGACGACGATACCAGCGGCTGTCGCGATGATCCGACTCGGAGACCACGGTGTTACTCGTTCGCCGTCGGAACCGGCCCGGTACCGATTACCTCGCGAACGTGGCGCTCGAACTCCTGGTGACGCTGGAAGTACGTCTCGTCGACCGACTCGAGGACGCTCGACAGTTCGCGGGGGCCGTCGGGCGTCCGGATGACGGAATCGCCCTCGAGGCGGTCGACTTCGCTCTTCTCTTTGGGCCAGGTCAGTCGCGAACTCACGCGAGCGAGCGGTGCGCCCTCGACAGGAGTGTGCTCGCCGAGTGCGACCGCCGGCTCCGCTTCGTCGTCCTCGTCGCTCATGGATCATCGTTTGCGAGGGCGGCGATTCAAGCTTTCGTTTCGGCGGATCGCCCGGTCGTTTCTCTCGGCTCTCGAGTACGCTTTACGCCGGCTCGTCCGGCGCCGTTCATCTCCGACATTTGAAACGTGTCTGACGTATCGTTTTGTGGTGGGCCACCGAACGACTTCGTATGACAAGCCTGACGGAGGTATACGACGGGACCGCACGGGGGGTGACGAGTCGTCGACTGTACGCGGGAACGGCGCTCGTCCTACTCGGCGCGCTCCTGGCCGTCGTGGCCGTGCTCGTCGCCACGACGGACCTCTTCAGCGGCTATGCGGTCGAGTTCTCGGGAGACATGGCCGCCCAGTTCGCGACCGTCCGCGCCGCGGGGGTTCTGGCCGGACTCAGCGTCCCGACCCTTCTCGTCGGCGTTTTCGTCGTCCTGCCGGCCGGCCGTCGGGTCCGGGCTGCCGCCGCGATCAGTGCGAGCCTCTGCCTGTTCGGGGTCGCCCTCTTCTGGCACGCCTACCCCCACCAGTGGCGGTACGGCAGCGACCAACTGACCCTCGAGGTCTCCGCGATATACCTGCTCGGCCTCCTGGCCGCGATCTGGTGTCTGTTCACCGCCATCGCGACGTTCAAGCGGCGCAACGACCCCGGCGGCAACCTCGAGATGAACGTCACCCGGCACAACAAAACTGTCCTCGAGGTCGACGACTCGAGCGAGTCCGGGGGGGTCGGCGGCATCGGTTTCCTCGGCGGTACCCCGGACGGGGACGTCGAAACCCAGACGAACGAAACGGCTGACGTGGGCACGAGCGGCCGAACTACCGGTTCCACCCCCGGTCGACGCGTCGGCGCTGCGACCAGCGATGGCGGTTCTGCGGCTGCCGACATCACCTCGCCGCTCGATGCTAGCGACGGCCGCGATGCGGAGATCGTCGAGTCGTCGACGGAGCGACAGGACGCTCCGACGGACCGCTACTGTGGAAACTGTTCTCACTTCGAGTACGTCCGCTCCGCTGACGGAATGGTGCCCTACTGTGCCCGTCACGAAACGGCGATGGACGACATGGACGCCTGCGAGGAGTGGACGCCGAACCGTCGACAACGATAACGGTCGTCTCGAGAAGATCTCCGGTTCTAACCGACGGTTGGAAACGAAATAACCACAACATACCTAAGTGGAATCTCGGTCCCGTGTTACTCGGGACCGAGAGATGGGGAACGAACTATTCCGCGGCCGATACGTCTGGTCGAGTACGACACCGACGGTCGCCATCGTCAACGCGATCGCCGGCATCGAGAACGTGGAGTCGACCGATCTCCCGACGACGCTCGATACACACCTGTACGATCACGTGGATCCGGAAGCGCTCGATACGCTCGTCACGACCAGTTCGGATCCCGAACTATCCTTCGTCGTCGACGACTATCGTGTCGAAATCGACGGAAATCAGCTATCGATCACGCCCGACGACGAGCGATAAGCGAGGCACTGCCACCCGTCGACTGGCCGAAATCGACGGTCCGACCGACGGGTGACGGCCGTCAGATGCCCAGGAGCTGCCGCCCCAGTTCGAAACCGCGCTGTGGGTACTCGAACGCGACGATAGCAGCCAGCAGTAGTTCGCCCCCCGTCACGACGACCATCATGAGATCGGAACGCTTGCTGCTTACCGCGACGCCGATCGGCAGCCCGAACTCCTTGTTCCAGACCGGGTAAAACAGCGCGATCCCGCGCTTGCTCCCCGCGACGTCGAGGACGTAGTGAGTCAACACGCCGATCCAGACGTACTCGAGGTTGCCAAAGACATAGGGAAAGGCGACGAAGCCGACCAGAATCGGCAGGTTATGCAACGTCTTCCGGTGGCGCCCGAAGGCCGTGTCGACGTCTGGAAACAGCGCCCCCAGCGTGACGGGCACGCCGATCATGACGATCGTTCTGAACGTCTCGAGATCGCCCGCCGGCTCGAGCAGGTAACCGAGCCCGATGCTCAACAGGACGGCATTCAGCACGTGTCCCTTCTTGTTCATCTACTCGCCTCTGGGGCGGCACGCGGGGAATAATTTTCTCTCGTGAAACTCGCTTGCCTGTGACTCACACGATACCGAACGGAAGCGTGGTGGCAGGGACGGGAATTCGGGACGGCAAACGTCAGCGTGACTCGAGTTCCGCAAGCAGGTCCTCGAGGGCCTGATCGACGGTCTTGGCGCGAACGTCCGCACGGTCGCCGTCGAACTCGTAGCGGGAAACGGTCGCGTACGATTCCTCGCTTCCCCACGGGGCCGCGTAGGAGATGCCGATGTAGACGGTGCCAACGGGCGTTTCTTCGTCGCCGCCCGTCGGACCGGCGACGCCGGTCGTCGAGACGCCCCACGTGGCATCGGTGACGTCGCGGATCCCCTGGGCCATTTCGCGGGCGACTGGCTCGGAGACGGCACCGTGTTCGTCCAGCGCCTCGCGACTGACCCCGAGGTGGCGACGCTTGGCGTCGTAGGCGTAGGTCGTCAGCCCAGCGTCGAAGTAATCGCTCGCACCGGGGACGGCGGTGATCGCCGCGCCGATCAGACCGCCGGTACAGGATTCGGCGACGGCCAACGTCTCCTCACCGTCTCGCAGGGCGTCGCCGACGTCCATCGGCCGATCACGATTGACATCGTCGTTCTGTTCCATGGCTCGAGAAACGATCCGACGGGTTGTCAAATCGTCGGGAGGCGCACGAGGGAATATCACGCAGAGCGCCGTTTTGCTTTCGGGCGAGTACACCGATGGGCTCGGAGCCGGCCAGATGCACCTGCTGCGCTCGATTGTATTTCGGATCGGCTCTAGGGACGCTCACTCGGCACTCGCCGTGTCGGAGTGGCGTACGGTACGGCTCCATTTCGACCGAAGAGAGATGGGAAGACCGAAAGGACCGCCGCTGCATACCGTCACGCATGAACTACGAGACGCCGCTGTTCTTCCGCGTGATGGAGTACGCGGACGCGGCTGACCGCGACGTCATCGACATGGTCAGCGGCAACCCCGACTGGGAACCGCCCGAAGCGCTCCGGGAGGGCCTGCGCGAGTACGCAGACCTCGAGCCGGACCGCTTCCAGTATCCGCCCAGCGAAGGGCTGCTCGAGCTGCGCGAGGAGATCGCCGCCCGGCGCGGCGTCGACCCCGAGCAGATCGTCGTCACGAACGGCGCGGGCGAGGCGAACTACCTCGCGATGGCGCGGGCGCTCGAGCGCGACCGCGGCGACGAGATCCTGCTGACCGATCCGGTCTATCCGTACTATCCGGGAAAGACGACGATGCTCCGCGGCACGCAGTCGTACGTCGCGACCGACGAAACGGGGCAACTCGACCCCGACGACGTCCGGGCGGCCGCCAGCGCGGCGACGGCAGCGATCGTGGTGAACACGCCGAACAACCCGACGGGCGCGGTCTACCCCGCGGAGACGATGCGGGAACTGGTAGCCGTCGCCGAGGAGAACGACGCGATCCTGATCAGCGACGAGGTGTACGACCACTACGACCTCTCGGGGCGATTCGCGAGCGCGCTCGAGACCGACTCCGCCAACCGGATCGTCACCAACGCGTTCTCGAAGTCGATGGCGATCACCGGCGTTCGCGTGGGCTACGCGATCTTCCCGCCGGAACTCGTCGACGCGGCCAAGAGTCGGCACATGCTGGTCAACGTCGCGACTACGCGACCCGGCCAGTACGCGGTCTTGCAGGCGCTGCGCGAAATACCGCCGGAGTACCACGAACGCAATCGGGCGCGCCTCCGCGAGCGCGTCGCGACGTTCACCGACGCGCTCGAGGCCGCAGGTGCCGAGTACACCACGCCCAGCGGCTCGTTCTACGTGATGGCCCGGTTCGACGGCTATCCGGGCACCCTCGCGAACGTCGAGCGACTGATCGACGAGGCCGGCGTCGCCGGGATGCCCGGCGAGGCGTTCGGCGACTCTCGAACCGATTGGCTGCGGTTCGCGCTGGTTACGCCGCGAGTCGAGGAAGCGGCCGAGCGGCTGGCGGCCTACTTCGACTGAGATCGCGCTCAGGTGGATCACTTTTCGTTCCGATGGCCCGACTGTCCGGCCACAATACAGATGTTCGGCCGCTGTCGAGCTACCAGGAGATGCTGCTCGAGGCCGTCGTCGTCGCGTTCGCCCTGACACAGATGGGCTATTTCGTCGCCAACTGCGGCCTCATGACGCTGTTCGTCCGTCGACCCGCCGACGAAGTCGACGAGTCGACGCTCGCCCGTATCGTCGCGGCGACCGAGACCGAGCACGAGGGTCGGTTGCGCCGGGTCGAAGCCGACGGCGGCCAGACGACGGCCGCTGGACCGGCTGCGACCGATGCCCACCGCGTGGACCCTCCGTCGACGAACGCGGAGTGTCGGCTTCCGCCGTCCTCCGTTCGTCGAATCCGCGTCCTCGTCCCCATCTACCGTGAACGCTGGGCGACCCTGTCGGAGACGCTCGAGAACATCGCTGCCCAGCGGTATCCGACCGAATACGTCTCGGTCGTCGTGATCTACGAGCCGACTGATACGACGGTCGCCGAACTCCGCGAGGCGTTCGCGGCGGCCCGGACCGACACGCTCAGCGTCGAGTTCGTCGCGGTCGATCACGACGCGCTCGCCGCGGACCGATCGCCGGGCGAATGGTCGTTCGACGGCGTCGGCGTTCCGCGGACGAAGGCTGCGGCCCTCACCTACGCGTTCACGACCGGCTCCTTCGCGGGGGACGACGTCGTCACCGTCTTCGATTCGGACACGCAGGTCCCCCGCGACACGTTCGAACTCGCCGTCGCCGGCCTCGCGGAGTACGACATCGTGCAGGCCAAGCAGACGGTTCGGAACGTCGACGAGGGGCTTCTCCCCCTGCTCGAGTCGATGGGAATCGCGGCCTGGTCGGATATCGTCTACGCCAACTCGACCGACGGGCCGTATCAGCTGCTTGGAAAGGCGTACTTCACCGAGGCGCGGGTCCTCTACGACCTCGATCGGTGGCAACTCGACGCGGCGACCGAGGACATGGCCCTCGGCGTCGCGGCCCACCGGAAGGGGTACACGCTCGGCGTTATCGATCGGTACGTCCAGGACCGCTGCCCGACGGCGTTCGACGCGTGGGTCCGACAGAAGCGCCGGTGGGTCCGCGGCCCGTACCGGCACCTGTTCACGCCCGACTGGTCCGGGTTCGAACGCGGCCGGTTCTGGGCAGGGACGGTGCTGACCCAGCTGCTGTCGGTGACGAACGTCGTCGGGGTTCCGATCGGGGTCATTATCCTCGCCCTGACCGTGCTCGGAACGGCTGGGACAGTCGTGCCCGCGTTGCTGCTTCCGATTGTACTGTTCAACGCCGCCGTCTGGGCGTACTACAGCTGGCGGTCCTACCGCGCCGCCTGGGAGGGCGTCGTCCTCGAGAGCCGCCGGGAACGACTCAGGTATTCGGTGCTGTCGAATCCATTCTCACAGGCCGTCTACGCGACGTTATGGGCTATCCCGATTGCACTGGCCGTCGCCGACGTCGTCCGCGGCGTGGCTCCGACGTTCACCGTGACGCCGAAGCGCTGATCGCGGCCGGGCCACAGAGCAAGTGCCTCGGCTCGAGTCCGGTTTCGAAACCGCTCCCGTCGAGACGGGACCGACGAATACTCGTGACAGGGCGGGGAACCGTAGTGTATGAGCGGGATCGACGTCGAACCGGTCGACGAAGACGAGAAAGCGACGACGGACAGCGACGACGGCGTCTCTACCATCGAGGTGACGCCGACCGACTCGGTCGACGAGGCCGAGGAGCGTGAGACCATCGACGTCGAGCCGTCCGACGAGCCGATCGACGGCCCCGAGTACGTCCTCTACGGCGGGAAAGGCGGCGTCGGGAAGACGACGATGGCGGCCGCGACCGCGCTCGACAGCGCCCGCGGCGGGACGCCGACGCTGGTCGTCTCGACCGATCCGGCTCACTCCCTCTCGGATACGTTCGAAACGGATATCCCCGCCGAACCGGGTCGAATCCGCGACGATATCCCGCTCTACGCGGCGGAGATCGATCCAGAGGCCGCGATCGAACGAGGCGAGACGCCCTTCGGCGGCGCGGGCGCCGGAACGGACGAGGAATCCGGGTTCCCCGGCGGTGACGCCGGCGGTTCTCCCTTCCCGGGCGGTGACGGGGGAGAGGGCGGCCCGCTCGGCGGCCTCGGCGAGATGCTCGGCGGCGACTCGCCGATGGACGCCCTCTTCGGCGGCGCGATGCCCGGGGCAGACGAAGCCGCCGCCATGCAGCTCCTGCTCGAGTACATGGACGACGAGCGCTTCGAGCGCGTCGTCGTCGATACGGCGCCGACCGGGCACACGCTTCGGCTGCTCCAGTTGCCCGAAATCATGGACACGATGATGGGGAAGCTGATGAAGTTCCGCCAGCGCATCGGCGGGATGCTCGACGGTGTCAAGGGGATGTTCGGAGGGCAGGAGCCGCCGGAAGAAGGGAACGAACTCGAGGATCTGGAGGTCCTGCGCGAGCGAATCGAGCGTCTCCGAGCCGCGCTGCGCGATCCCGCGCGAACCGACTTCCGGATCGTCATGATCCCCGAGGAGATGAGCGTCTTCGAGTCCAAGCGCCTGCGCCAGCAACTCGACGAGTTCGAGATTCCGGTGGGCACCGTCGTCGTCAACCGCGTGATGGAGCCGTTATCGAACGTCACCGACGACGTGGAGGGCGAGTTCCTGCAGCCGAATCTCGAGGACTGCGAGTTCTGTCAGCGTCGCTGGGACGTCCAGCAGAACGCCCTCGCAGAAGCGCAGGATCTCTTCCGCGGCACCGACGTCCGGCGTGTCCCCCTGTTCGCCGACGAGGTTCGCGGCGAGGGGATGCTCGAGGTCGTCGCGGCCTGTCTGCGGTAGTCGGCGCTCGGCCGCCCCGGGTGTTCGACGATCACTCCCCACCCTCACTATCGCCATCCCACTCGCCCCCGACGCGATCGACGCCCATCAGCTGCTCCCCACGGTGTTCCGTAAAGACGACCTTCAGGTTCTCGTCGGGAACGCCGAAGGAGTCTCGGATGTACTCCATGGTGGCGAGCGCGAACGCCCGCTTTCGATCGAACGAGCGGCCGCGGCGGATCTCGGCGTCGAGGAAGCACAGCGGTCCGCCGACGGCGCGCCCGAGGTGGAGGTCGGCCGGCTCTCGCTCGCGGATCGTCACCGCGACGTGGCCCGCCGTCGTCGCCATCTCGGTCGTGTAGAGCTCCGTGACGCGCTCGGCAAGCGCCGTCTTCTCGTCGTCGGACGGCGACAGCGTCGTGTCGAACTGCAACAGTGGCATACCGCGATTCGCGGGGGCCACCGACTTGTGCGTTCCGTCGATCGGTTCGAACGCCGATGGAAGATCCCCCAGTCGGCGTCGGCGGACGGAGGATCATCGATAAGGATCGGCCTCGTTCTCGGACCGTCCGGTGGTGCCCGCAGGACGGAGCGCTCCCTCGGCGTGGGTAACGCCCGCGATCGTATTGCCTTCCCGGACAGTCACTGCGAGCACCGATTACGCTCATATCTATGGCCGGTGACGTGTCATCCATGGGTGACGAGACACCGGTAATAGAGTCACGCGCCCTAGACCCGCCTCCCGTCCGGGTACAATCGGTGTGGGTCGAGTGTCCCACGTGCGCCGGACCGGTCCGGCGCGGTACCGGCCGGTGTCCGCACTGTGGCGCCCGTGCCCGGCGACCGCAGTGGTCGCATCGGTCGATCATCGGGGCCGGTCTCCTCGTTACGATCGCGGTTGCGCTCTGGCGGTGGCTCTCGAACCGCGACCAGTGAACCGCACCGTACTCGAGCACTGCGATCAGCTCCCCCTTCGGAACCGTCTGGAGACCGACACGGCCGTCCGGGTACGAGAACGAAATCGCCGCTCCTCGAGTGAAACTGGTGTGATAGCTCGCGACCGGCGAAACAGCGCGTGAACGAGGGCTCGCGACGAGTCGGCCGCGACTCAGTCGTCGGCGTGGAGCGGCTGCCCGCCGAGGTCGGGGCGGCTCACGTCGCGGTCGGTCTCCTCGCCCTCGATGTCGTAGGGGTACTCGCCGGTGACGCAGCCGAGACAGAGGTCGATCCGTTCTTGCTCGAGCACCTCGGCGACGGCGTCGGTCGAGAGGTACGCGAGGCTGTCGGCGGCGATCTCGTCGCGGATCTCGGCGGTCGTCTTGTCCGAAGCGATGAGTTCCTCGCGGGTTGCCATGTCGATACCCATGTAACAGGGAGCGACGATCGCCGGCGCGCCGATGCGGACGTGGACCTCTTCGGCACCGCAGTCTTTGAGGAGCTGGACGAGCTGCGTCGACGTCGTCCCGCGAACGATCGAGTCGTCGATGACGGTGACCGTTTTCCCCTCGATGGTGGACTTGATCGGGTTGAGTTTCAGCCGGACTGCACGCTCGCGTTCGTCCTGTGTCGGCATGATGAACGTCCGGCCGACGTAGCGGTTCTTCATCAGCCCCTCTGCGAACTCGACGCCCATGTCGTCGGCGTCGCGGGGCTCGCCGTCGGCGGTCGTCTCGCTGGCGGCGTCCGCGTATCCGGAGGCGAACGCGCGCCCGGAGTCCGGAACGGGCATGACGACGTCGGTCTCGACGCCGCTTTCCTCCCAGAGCTTGCGCCCGAGTTCGCGCCGAGCCTCGTAGACCAGCGTGCCGTCGATGACGCTGTCCGGTCGCGCGAAGTAGACGTGTTCGAAGAAGCAGTGGGCGGTGTTCTCGTTCTCGACGAGCTGGTAGGTGTCGAAGCCCTGACCGTCGTCCTGCAGGACGACCAGTTCGCCGGGGCGAACGTCGCGGACGAGGTCCCCGTCCAAGGTGTCGATCGCGGCCGACTCGGAGGCCAGAATGTAGCCGTCCTCGAGTTCGCCGATACAGAGCGGGCGGTTCCCCTGTGGATCGCGGACGCCGAGGATGGTGTCGTCGTGGCTGATCGTCAGCGAGTAGGAGCCGTGGATGCGCCCCATCGTGCGCTTGACGGCCCGGACCAGATCCTCCTCCAGGAGGTTCCGCGCGAGGTCGTGGGCGATGACCTCGGTGTCCCCGTCGCTGGTGAAGGCGTGGCCCGCGGCGGCGAGTTCGTCGCGGATCTCGTCGGCGTTGACGAGGTTGCCGTTGTGGCTGAGCCCGAGCGAGCCGCTCTTGAACGAGACGGAGAAGGGCTGTGCACAGGAGGAGTCGACCGAGCCGGCCGTCGGATACCGGACGTGGCCGATCCCCGCTGCACCGTTGAGCGTGTCGAGGTCGCCCTCGCCGAAGGCGTCGCCCACGAGCCCCATCTCGACGTGGCTGTGCTGCTGGAAGCCGTCGTGGGTGACGATCCCCGCGGACTCCTGGCCGCGGTGCTGGAGTGCGTAGAGCGCGTAGTACAACGGTCGTGCCGCGTCCCGACCGTCGAGTGAGACGCCGACGACGCCGCACTTTTCGGTCATTCCTGTTCGCCGGGGAGTCTCGCCCCGCCCATCAGTCATGGGAGTCAGTAGGGCATCGAGTCGATAAAAATCCCCGTGTTTGTGCCTCTCCAGTCCCGCTCGCCCCTCGTTGTTATTCACGTTCGTGGGTATCGGGCGAGGATCGCGCGATGGCCCTCGAGTCCGGTCCCTGATACGCGGGCCCTGACTGGAACGGACGTCGGCCGATTTGGGGCGAACGCGACGTGCGGGTCAGCCAAAGCGACTGTCCACCGAGCGGACGCTGCCGCTCACGAACGTGAACAGGATCATCGACGTGCCGTGGAAGCGCACGAGCCGAACGTACCGACCATCGATCCCGGCGGATATCACTCGGATGACACAGCGTTCAAGACGGTCGCCTCGAGTCCAACTGGTATGCGACTCGAGGAGTACTGGGGCGTCGGCCCGAAGACGCGGGAGACGCTGGTCGACGAGCTGGGACGGGAGGAAGCGATCCGGGCGATCGAGAGCGGCGACGTGCGGGCGCTGGCCGACGCCGGGCTCGCTCGCGGCCGAGCGACGCGAATCCTGCGCCGCGCGACCGGCGGCGCGGGAATCGACGTTCTGGCGACGAGCGACGCCCGTTCGGCGTACAAAGAACTACTCGATCTGGCGGTCGACCACGCGGTCACCCGGCGCGCGGCCGACCGGATCCGCGTGCTCACGCCGCTGGCCAGCCGCGATGCGATGGAGGATCGGCTCGAGGACGTGCTCGCCGCCAGGGACGCCTGGGCCGACCTCGCCACGGACGACCGCGAGGCCGTACTCGACGCCTACGAGCGCTACGACGAGCGCGACGGCAGCGAGCACGCGGCCGTCGAAGCTGCGCTTGCACTGCTCGAGGCCGGGGTCGACTCGGGCCCGTTCGCGACGATCGCCGACCTCGAGCGCGACCGGCTCGAAGACGCCGCCGAGGCGCTGGCGGCGCTGGACGGTCGCACGGGCAGGGTCCGCGAGGGAGCCGACGAGGAACTCGATCGGCTCCGGGACGCGCTGGGCGCGGTCGAGGACATGGACGCCGACGCGCTCGAGCTGATCGACGATCTCCGATCGGAGGGCGTCCGCGACGTGGCGGGCTTTCGCCAGTCGTTCGAGGATCGGCTGCTGAGCGAAACGGACGTGACGATCGATCGGGTTCGCGACGCGATGCCGGCCGACGCGACCGACGCGACGGACTTCGTCGGCGCCACGTTGCGAACCCTCCGAAGCGATCTCACCGCCGCGATCGACGAACGTGAAGTGTTGGTCGCGAGCGACCTCAAGGGGACCCTCGCGGAGAACCGCGACGCCGTCGATCGGGCCGTGTCGGCGGTCGACGACATCGCACTCCACCTCTCGCTGGCGAGGTTCGCGCTCGAGTACGACTGTACGCGCCCGCAGTTCGTCGAGGGCGAGGCGCGGAGCGCCTCGGAAGACACGGCCGCGCGAAGTGCGCAAGCAGGCGAGGGGGCCGCCGTCTCGGTCGTCAACGCGCGCAACCTCACGCTCGCCGCGCGCGACGACGAATCGGTCCAGCCCGTCACCTACGCGCTCGGCGATCACGGCGTGATGAGCGTTCCCGACGACGTAAACGAGGTCCCCGGTGCGGAGCGGGTCGCCGTCCTGACCGGGGCCAACAGCGGCGGGAAGACGACCCTGCTCGAGACGCTGTGTCAGATCGTCCTGCTGGCGACGATGGGGCTGCCGGTCCCCGCGGATCGGGCCGAGGTAACGCCGGTCGACTCGCTGGTCTTTCACCGCCGGCACGCGAGTTTCAACGCCGGCGTTCTCGAGTCGACGCTGCGCTCGATCGTCCCGCCGCTGTCCTCGGGCGGGCGCACCCTGATGCTGGTCGACGAGTTCGAGGCGATCACGGAACCCGGCAGCGCGGCGGACCTGCTCCACGGTCTCGTCAGGCTCTCCGTCGACCGCGAGGCGCTGGGCGTGTTCGTCACCCACCTCGCGGACGATCTGGAGCCGCTGCCGCCCGAAGCGCGGGTCGACGGCATCTTCGCCGAGGGGCTCAACCCCGACCTCGAGTTGCTCGTCGACTACCAGCCCCGCTTCGGGACCGTGGGTCGGTCGACGCCGGAGTTCATCGTCTCGCGGCTCGTCGCCAACGCGAGCGACCGGAGCGAGCGGGCCGGGTTCGAAACACTGGGAGAGGCCGTCGGTAACGAGGTCGTCCAGCGGACGCTCGCGGACGCCCGCTGGACCACCGGCGAGTGATCGGGGCGACCCTCTAGTAGCCGTCGTCCGTCCCGGTTGGGTCGCCGGTCTCGTCTGCCCGTCCCGTCCGTTCTTCGCCGCCCCGTCCGCGGTCCTCGAGCCAGCGGTCGGGCGGCGGCGCGTCCGTCGGCCCGGAGTCGCCCGCCGGCCGACCGGCGTACGTGTAGACGACGCCGTCGTACTCCTCGCAGATGCGCGCCTCGAGATAGGCCCGGGCCGCTCGCCGGGAGAGCGCGCCCATCTCGACGATATCGGCCAGCGCGGTCTTGGTCGCGCGAACCCAGCGTCTGATCGCGCCGTCGTTCGCGGGATCGGCCGCGATGATCGCCCCACGGTCGCCGTCCCGGCCGTCGCCCCATTCGAGCCAGCAGACGCGGTACGCGTCGACCCGATACGCCGCAGCCGGCGCGACGAGATAGAGCGCCTCGTGAACGCAGGGATCGAGAAAGTCCGTCAGAATCCGGTCGCGGGTGATCGAGTCGGCCAGCAGATCGCTCTGGACCGCGCCGTCGGCGAGGGGCGTCGCTGCGGTTATCTCGGTGACGAGCGAGAGACCCTCGCCGCCCCAGTGGCTGTACCGCAGGTCGTAGCGCCGATCCGGTCGCCGGTAGGCGACCAGCGCCCTATGCCCCATCGTCCACCCGTGTTCGACAGCGCGGGGCGGTCGGGGCGTGGCTCGAGCGGCGTTCGGTGTCGCGGGTCACGAGTGGTTTGGCCGCCTGTCGGTATTTGAACCTGCGGACGGAACCGGAACACCCCGATCGCCGCGAGGGTCGTTCCGTCGCGGGCGCAACACGGAAATCCCGTCACATCCACTGTTCTCGTATGGGAACGCGGACGCCGTACGATGCGGTCATCTTCGACAACGACGGCGTGTTGACGACGCCGACCGACCGTCCGGTTCTGGTCGACGCGATGCACGACGCCTTCGAAACGATCGGCGTGGCCGATCCGCCCGCCGACCACGTCGAGACCCTGCTCGGCCCCTCCGTCGATTCGCTACACCGGGTCGCGGACGGACACGGCGTCGATCCCGACCGGCTCTGGCGCGCTCGGGAAACGGCAGCGATCGAGGCCCAGCTCGCGGAGCTTCGAGCCGGCCGCAAGGCCCCCTACGACGACGTGACGGCGCTCGAGTCGCTGTCGGTCCCGACCGGGATCGTCAGCAACAACCAACACGAGACGATCGGAAACGTCATCCAGCACTGCAAACTCGAGCCGTTCGACGTCTGGTACGGCCGCGAGCCGACGCTCGAGGGGATCGAGCGCAAGAAACCCACGCCGTACTACCTCGAGCAGGCGCTCGCGGACCTCGAGCCCGAAAATCCGTTGTACGTCGGCGATAGCGGGGTCGATATCGCCGCAGCCGATGCGGCCGGGATCGACGCGGCGTTCGTTCGCCGCGACCACCGCAGCGGCTACGAGCCGTCGACCGAACCGGCACACGAAATCGAATCGCTCGCGGCGCTACCCGACCTGATCTGACGGAGCGTCCGGGAACGACGAGAAGAGCGGTCGATTCGGCCCGTGGAGGGTACGTCGAGGCTGAGACCGGATCGGATCAGGCGGTCGCGCTCGCCGGCCGTTCCGCCCTCGCCGCGATCGCCTCGTTCATCGCGACGAACGCTCGCTCCACGCGAGCGTCGTCGAACACCAGCGGGACGAGCGCACCGCGAACCGTCTCGCGCTGGAGCAGGCGCGTGCGCTCACCGTCGTCGATCGGCTCGAGACGGAACTCGTGGTAGCGGTCGAACGCGAACGGGACGACGAACCGGTCGAGCCAGGCGAGCCGTCGGTCCGGTTCGATCGCGACGATCGACGATTCGACGGATCGGCGGCCGCGACCGGCCGCGAAGCCACGGTGGCGTCGGTCGTCGCTCTCGACGGTAACGCCCTCGATCGTCCGCGAGATCGGATCCCACTCGGGGTAATCCTCGAACGAGAGCAGCGCATCCCAGACGGCCGCTGGCGGAGCGTCGATCTCGACGAACACCTCGACTTCGTCCATGCGCTAACGCACGTCACGGAGTCGCATGGCTGTGTCGGTCGGGACTCAAGGTGGAGCGCGCTGCCGGCGCTCGAGCGGTCTACGCGCTGTCGTTGAACCGGCGGTTCGTCGAGAGCGGCGCGTCGCCGGGTTCGCCCCGGACGAAGTGACCGGCCGGGTTGATTTCGCCGTCGCGCTCCATCGAGAGGAGTTCGACGAACCACGCCTCGTGTTCGATCTCCTCCTGGAGGATACGCGACGCCATGTCGTAGGTCCGGGGATCTTTCCCGTGGGTCATGTCGCAGACCTCCGACCAGGTGCGGATCGCACAGCGCTCGGCCTCGAGCAACACCTCGAGAATGCTTTCGGCGTCGAGGCTGGTCGTGTCGAAGCCGCCCCTGTCGTCCATCGGCGTCGGTACCTCAGCATCGGGACAGGACGCCCGGTCGGCGAACTCCCGAATGTCGTTGGGCAGCGCACCACCGAGCTCGTACACCCGCGGCGCGACGAGTTCGAAGTGCGCCCGGTCCTCGAGGCGGGCGTCCTCGGTGATCTCCTTGTAGTCCTCGTGGCCGGCCAGATGCATCCGCAGGTTCGTGTAGTAGTAGTAGGTGGTGAACTCGGCGCCGATCGCGTCGATCAGTTTCTCGCGCAGTTCCTCGGGCTCGAGCCCGCGTTCGCGAAGGACCGCCATTCCGACGCGTTCGCTCGTATCTCCCGCATCGACGTTGCCTGCTGCGTGTGGTTTCTCGTCAGACATTCACCGGTCTACTCCCAGAACTCGCCACTTAGAGCTTGGTCTACAGACATCCGAATTTATACGTTTCAGGTTCACTATCCCGCGATCGGAACGGTTCGACTGTCCGTCTGATCGGTCGAAATTTACCGGACCGCAATCCCCTTTTGCGACCGGCACTCAGAGTCGGATATGGACGGATCGGATTACGGACTCTCCCGACGCGCGTTCGTCCGGAGCGCGGTCGCCATCGGCGGCGCGAGCGCGCTCTCCGCTTGCCTCCAGCGCGAGGAGACCGAGGACGTGCCTCAGGCCGCCCTCTCGCCCGCCGAACTCCCCCGCCGCCAGCACGCCTGGAACGAGTTCCTCTCGACGGACGACCACGGGAACGTCCGACCGCCCGAACATCACCTCCTGCTCGGCCTCGAGTACGTCGGCGACGGTCCGGCCGACGCGACCGGCGAGCGCGAACAAGTCGAGGACGCCTTCCGAACGCTCGAGCAGGCGTACAAACGTGGGAACGAGGGGCTGGTGTTCGCGATGGGGTACGGCCCGGCGTACTTCGACCGGTTCGACGCCGACCTTCGGGGGGTCGACCTGCCCGACCCAGAGGCGCTCACGACGATCGAGGATCCCGAACTCGACGAGTACGACGCCTTGCTCCACCTGGCCAGCGACTACGGCCACGTCACGCTGAGCGCCGAGGAAGCCCTGAAGGGCGAACTCGAGGAACTCAACGGCCTCGCGGTCGAGGGATCGTTCGACGGTGTCTTCGAGGTGGCCGACCGCCGAACCGGCTTCATCGGTGCCGGGCTGCCGGCAGAGCGCCAGTCCGGCGTCAGCGGCATCCCCGACAGCGAACCCGTCCCCGAGGAAGCGCCCATGTTCATGGGGTTCAAAACCGGCTTCGAGAAAAATCAGGCGAGCGAGGACCGCGTGACGATTCAGGAGGGGCCGTTCGCGGGCGGCACGACGATCCACCTCTCGAAGATCCAGCTCCACCTCCGCCAGTGGTACGAACAGGACAGCCGCAGCCAGCGCGTCGCCAAGATGTTCTCGCCGACCCACGCGGACGAAGGGCTCGTCGAGGGGGTCGGCGAGAACCTCGGCGACTCGAGCGGAATCACCGAGATTCCGGGAAGCGCAGCCGAAGACGCCCGAAACGAGGGTACCGTCGGCCACGCCCAGAAGGCCGCCCGCGCCCGCGAGGACGGCGAACCGATCGTCCTCCGACGGGACTTCGACTCGACCGACGACGACACGGCGAGCACCCACTTCCTCTCCCTGCAGCGATCGATCGCCGACTTCGTGAAGACCCGCGAGGCGATGACCGGTGCCGATCTCGATGTCCCTATGTTCAACAGCGGTATCCTTCAGTACATCAGCGTCACCAACCGGGCGAACTACCTCGTTCCGCCACGGGAGCTTCGATCGCTCCCCGCGCCGAACCCGGAGTAACGGACGCACCCGGACTCGTTTTCCCGGTTCGACGGTAGCCTTCGAGGCGTCCGTCACCTCGATCGAACGGTCTCGCCGGATGGCTATTCGAGCGCGATACACCACCGGGTCGGCCTTTATCGGTCTCGTCAGTGAGCGATCAGGTATGGCGTCATCACGACGGCGATTCCTCGAACTGGGTGCACTGGCATCGGTCGGCGGCGTCGCGAGCGCGTCCGGCATCGGTGCAGCACAGGACGACCGCGGCGACGGTGGCAACGGCGATGGCGACGGCGACGAACCGGCGGTGACGCTCACCGCCAGGCAGGAACCGGGGAAGGCCGTGTACTGGGTGCGTCCCGGCCCGCGGCCGCTGAGTCCGTTCGTGTTCGGAACGGCCGAGAACACGTTGCGTGGAACCGATCTCCTTCAGGCGCGAATCGAGCAGGCGAGCCGACTGCCGTCGCCGCTGGGCGAGGCCGTGCCGCAACTGCTCGAGGACCTGCCGTTCCTCGTGGCCGCGCCCGACGAAGCCCGCGAGCCGATCGAGGAGTCGGACACGATCGCCCAGCAGGTGCTCACCGAGCCGACGCTGTACAGCAACGACGCCGAGGTGACCAGCGGTTCGTTCGAGATCAGCTATCGGGATCACCGGCCGTACGACCTCCCCGGTGCGCCCGGCGAGACGCCCGACACGGTCGACCTCGAGGCGCAGTTCACCGATCCGGCGGGCAACGAGTACGTCCTCGAACACGATCACGTCGTCCAGCCGCCGATCCCCGGCTACCAGACCGGCGGCGGCGTGCTCACGGACGGCTTTCTCCACGGGATCACGGGCACCGGCTCGCCGCTGTTCCCGCGGGTGTACACGTACGGCGCGTCGTGGGGCGTCGGCAACGTCCACATCAACGGGGAACTGGCGACCGACGACGGGATGCGCGTCATCCACTTCATGACGACGCAGACGGTCCGAGACGAGCACTATCGGATGGCGCTGGACGAGGAGATGCCGCTCGAGCCGTCGGAGACCATCGCGGGGCAGCTCCACCACACCCACGGCGTCGTTCTCCCGATCAAACCGACGCCGGAGGGGCCGGTGTTCGCGCCCGTTCCGACCGCGTTCGAGCTTCCCAACGGCGAGACCCAGCCGTTCATCCACGCGATGTGGGAACAGGATGCGCTCGTCGACGGGCCGTTCGCCGACTGGGAGTACCCCGGCGGTGGCGGCCAACAGGAGGGCGGCGACGGAGGGGATACCGACACACAAGCGGACATCCGTCTCGTCGGCAACGCGTCGGCCTGGCAGGGAGACGCGCCCGAAGCGATCTCGGGGACGGAGAACCCGACGCTGACGCTCGAGGAGGGAGCCGAGTACGCCCTCGTCTGGGAGAACGGCGACGGCCTGCAGCACAACTTCGCGATCGAAGACGGGAACGGCGAGGACCTGTTCGCGACGGAACTGCTGGGCGAACAGGGCGCGACGCAGACGGTCACGTTCACGGCGTCGGCCGAGATGGCGGAGTACTACTGCCAGGTCCACCCGTCGTCGATGCGGGGCTCGATCGAGGTCCGGTAACACCGATCGTCGGTCGAACTCACCCGGTCGGAACGTGGGTCCGGGCCCCGGCCGCCGCCAGTTCGTCGAACAGCGCCGCGGCGTCGTCGGCCAGCGGGTAGGCGTCGTGATAGGGGTCGATCTCGCGGTCGGTCCCCGAAACGGTCCGGATGGCGTCGGCAAATCGTTCGTAGCTCTCGTCGACGATGTCCCGGACGAGGACCGGCATTCCCGCACGGTCGCACAGCTCCGTCGCGGCGGCCCGGCCTGCCCAGACCGTCCCGGCCTGAACGTCTGCGAAGAAGAGCGCGAAGGGGGTCTCGCCGAACTGCGCCTCGAGGAACGCCTGCGCGGCCGGGTCGTCCCACGCCACGACGCCGACCGACTCGAGCTGGCGCACCGCGGTCGAGGCCGCCGAGCAGAACGGGCAGTCGCCGTCGTAGAGCAGAACCCCGGTGAACTGCGGCTCCGTCGACTCCGTCATAGCGGCCCGTACGTCGTGCGGGCGGAAAACGGTCCGTGGGGCAGTTGCCGGTAGCCGTTCACTCTTCGGTCGTCCTTAC
>SDGW01000034.1_pt1 | contig 48050 bp, 47 predicted proteins | sample 2873831 | NCBI WGS metagenome assembly SDGW01 (sample SAMN08132700, study PRJNA421101) | hypersaline lake metagenome | isolation source: celular fraction 0.22 microns magnesium sulfate-rich crust from ephemeral... | place: Spain: Penahueca Lagoon, Toledo | collected 2011-07 | reverse complement strand
ACAGACGCCCTCGCCGCCGCCTTTCGCCATCAGGTCGGTGTGTGCTACGGCGATCCGAGCCATCTACGCTGGTCGTCCACGGCCACGAGTAAAGTCTCGGGCCAGCGTCCGACGGGTGGAACCGACGCGCCGCGGATCGATACAGTGACCGTCAAGATATAGTGTGATTCCTCTCCGATCTGGTGGTTATTTCAACAGCCTCTATCGATTTCGAAAGCACTACTCCCCGCGATAGCGTATCCCATCCGAACGATGAGTCTCACCTGCTCTCATCAAACGGGCGATAGCGCCGACGTAATGGCCGCGATCGACCGGACCGGCGAGCGCGCCCGTCTCGTCATTTCGGACGTTACGAGAGACGGGGCGTGGCTCACCGTTCCGAAGGCCGAGGCAGTGACGGTGGACGCGTGGCGATAGATCGCGATTCTCACGGCCGAACGAGAACGACCAGTCGTTTCGAGATCCGACGGTCAGTCCCGGAATTGCGCGAGTGCTCTCGCCCCGTTCTCGAGCGAGGCGGCCGGATCCGCGGGTTCATCGTGTTCGTAAATCAGCCACTCGGCGCCGGCGTCGCGTGCCGCCGCCGCACAGGCGTCGATGTCGACCTCTCCGTGGCCGAGTTCGACCGGCCGGCCGTCGGCGACGTCCTTGAGATGGACCAGCGGGACGCGCCCCTCGAGTCGCTCGAGCAGCGCGATCGGATCGTGCCCCGCCGCGTGCGCCCAGCCCACGTCGAGTTCGATCGACAGGGCGTCGTCGGTCTCGTCGATCAGGAACTCGAAGGCGCTCCGCTCGTCGCCCTCGAGGGCGACGAACTCGTGGTCGTGGTTGTGATATCCCAGCGCGAGACCGCGGTCCGCGAACCGGCCGGCGAGTGCCGAGAGCCGAGTCGCCGTCTCCCGAACGGCCGCCGTATTCTCGAAATAGCTGTCGTCGAGATACGGGACGACGATCCGGTCGCAGTCGAGAGCCGCGCAGGTCTCGGCCGCTTCGCCGGGATCGTCCTCGAGCGCGTCGATTCCGATATGGGCGGCTGCGGCCTCGAGGCCGACCTCCTCGAGGACGGTCGCCGCTTCGTCCAGCGGCGTCTGCCCGAACCCTGCGAACTCGACGCCGTCGAAGTCGGTTTCGCCGACGCGGCGAAGCAGCGTCGGAAGTCCGTCTTCTAGCTCCCGCAGCGTGTACAACTGGATCCCGGTTCGGATCATGTCGTCGACGGTAGCACGCGGTGAGTGAAAGGATGCCACCCTGCGGAGATCAAAGTGAGAGAAACCGGATACCGTGATCGATACAGGTAAGGAACTGATCAGCAGGCGCGACCAACTGGAGGACGGCTCCTGGCGAGCGCAACCACTTTCCATTTGCCCGCCAGTCGACTCTCGAGTTGTGGAGACCACTATGAGTGACACACCGACCGATCCAGAGACGAATCGCACTACCGAGACCGACCGTCGCAACAACACTCTCGACACGGACACGATGCAGTGGGTGAGCGCGATCGTCGCCCTGGCCGGACTGGGACTCGTCGCCTACCCGTTCATGTTTGAGGCCACGGAAGCGGCGATCTGGAACGACACCCTCACCGGGACGGCGATCTTCCTGCTCGCCGGCTACAATTTCGTCCGCCTGTCGCGGGATCGGCTGGCCAGCGTCGGCGTCGCCTCGCTGACCACGCTACTCGGGCTCTGGGCGCTCGTCTCGCCGGCAGTCATCGAGATGGGAAGCGGCGTACTCACGACGACTACCGCTGCCGGCGGGTTGATCACGGCTGCCCTCTCGGCCTACAACGCCTACGCCAACGGCAAGGCCGACGCTCCCGACCACGCTCCCGCTCGCGCTTAAATAGTAGTACCCCTTTTCATCTCTCGGGAGACGAGATCGTGTTTGATGCTAGTGACGACGAGGGGGAGCCGTTGCTCCAGACATTCGCATACTCACTCGCCAAAACGGCCACTTCAGTACCGTCTTTCGGTTTGAAGAGCCAAAGATAGTAGACGTACTATACGTCCTTCAACCACGGCGACGCTTTGCGATCCGTTCTTCACTCGTGTTTTCGGCGATCATTTCGTAGAGAATCGCCCGACCGCCGTCCTCTTTCGGACGGAGGATCCGTCCGAGACGTTGCCTGAATTCGCGCTCGCTCCCGCTCCCCGAAAGAATGACGCCAACGCTGGCCTCGGGCACGTCGACCCCCTCGTCGAGCACGTTCGAGGTCGCGATCCGCGTGTAGGTCCCCTCGCGGAACCGTTCTACGATCTCTCGGCGCTCCGCGGCCCCGGTCTGGTGGGTGATCGTCGGGATCAGAAACCGCTCGCTGACGTCGTACGCGAGGTCGTTGTGGGCCGTGAAGACGATGGTCCGCTCGTCGCGGTGGTCGTCCAGAATTTCGGCGAGCCTCTCGAGTTTGGCCTCGCTGCCGAGCATGATCTCGCGTGCGCGCTGGCGGGCGAGTAGTGCCTCGCGCGCAGCCGGATCGGAGCCGGAGCGTTTGACGAGTTCCTGGTAGTCCGAGCCGCTGCGCATGTCAATGTTCGAGCGCGCGAGGTAGCTCGTGAAGGTCTCCTGATTGCGCTCGTACGCCTCGCGCTCGTCGGGCGTCAGCGAGACCTCGAGTCGCTTCACGTCGTAGTTCGCGAGGTGATCGCCCGCGAGTTCGTCCACGTCGACGCGGTGAACCAGCGGTCCGACGATCTCCTCGATGACCTCGTGTGCGCCGTCGGGGCGCTCGAACGTCGCGGTCAGCCCCAGTCGGGCGGGCGCGGCGAGCAGGCGCGCGATCTCGCGATAGCCCTCGCCGCCGAGGTGGTGGGCCTCGTCGAAGACGACCAACCCGAACCGATCGCCGACCGAGTCCGCTTTCAGATACGCCGAATCGTACGTCGAGACGGTGATCGGCTCGAGTCGCTGCTCGCCGCCGCCGAAGCGACCGATCGGCCCGCCGAATTCGCGCTCGAGTTCGCGCTGCCACTGCTCGAGCAGGTCGATGGTCGGGACGACGACCAGCGTCGGGACGGCGAGCCGTTCGATCGCCTTCAACGCGATGACGGTCTTGCCGCTGCCGGTCGGCAGCTCGAGGACGCCGGCGGGCGCTCGTCCGACCGACTCTGACGCCGACCCGTCGGCACCGGCCCAGCGGTCGGTCTCGAGCCACGCCTCGAGCGCTACTTCTTGATAGTCGCGGAGTTCGTACGCCGACTCGAGGGCCGACGGGGAGGCGAGGTCGAGGACATGATCGTCGATCGCGGCGTCCGTCTCCGCCAGCACCGCACGTAGAGCAGCGTACCGATACGCAGGGACGCGCCAGCCGTCGGTCCGCCGGTCCGGCTCGAGGTCGGGGACCCGCTGTTGGAGCGACGACGGGGAGACGGGGGACTGCTCGAGGCCGTCGATCCGGACCGTGCCGTCCTCGTACCGGAGCTCGATCGCCGCCGGCTCGTCGGTCGGTTGCCGCGTCACGGGTGACAGTCAGGAGGGAGACACACATATACCGTCGGGTGTCCGACGGGGTCGAACTATTGTACGGATCCGTCGTCGAACCGAGGATTCTCGGCAAGCACGGCGAAACGCCCCCGGGAGGCTATGCGAAAGTGTCGATCACTGTGCCAGTCCCCTCTCCGGTGGTGTAGTAGTAGCCGTCCGCTTCGGAGAGCGTCCCCCAGTCGGCCCAGCTGCCCTCGTAGTTCCGTACGGTGTCCCAGCCGAGCTGTTCCATGACGAACCAGCCGACCGATCCGCGAACGGCGGTCGAACAGTACGAGATCGTTTCTTCTGTCGGATCGAGACCGGCGTCCTCGAGCCAGAGCGTTTCGAGGTCGGCCGGCGATCGTAACCGAGCGCCGTCGTCGACGAGGTTCTGCGTGAATTCGACGTTGATCGCACCGGTTATGTGACCGTATCGGCTCACATCGCTGTCTCGTTGCACGCCGAAGTACTCCGCCGGCGTCCGGTTATCGACGAGCTGTACGTCCGCGCCGTCCTCGCGAACGCTGGCTGCGACGCGTTCGCGGGTCGCGACGACGTCCATCTGGAGTTCGGGTTCGTAGGTCGCGGACGTCGGCTCGGGCGTCCCGGTTTCGGTTTCGCCGCCGGCGTCCGCCCAGACCGGATAGCCGCCGTCGAGCAACGCCACGGTGCCGTCGTGGCCGATCGCGCGAAGCGTGTAGATGGCGTACGTTTCCCACAGATTCGATCCCTCGCCGTAGACGATCACATCGTCGTCGGCCGTGATACCGGCATCCGCGACGGCCGTCGCGATCACGCCGGGCGACGCCTCGTAGCCGTCGGGCGTCTCCTCGTAGTGTTCCTCCAGCAACGCGGTATCGGGAAACCGACGTGCACCCGCGATGTGGCCGTCGGTAAACGTACCTTCGTCTCGGACATCGAGCAGTTCGACGCCGTCCAGGTTGTCGGAGAGCCACATACTATCGACGACCGCATCGAACTCGCCCGCTGCCGGCGTCGTGTAGAGCTCCGGCTGCGTCTCCCGTGTCGTCCCGAGACAGCCAGCGAGCGAGAGCCCGCCGGCGACTGCGCCGATGCCCCGAAGCACGGCCCGTCGACTGGCCCGGCCGTATGAGTCCATGTTCAGTAGCCCGTCCGCGGTGGCGAACCAAGAGCGTAGCGCCGATGTGGGAAACGAGACGCGGGTGATTCTCGATCCGGAGTGGCTTCCACCCTATTTGGCCGCCATCGGTCGCCGCCCGCGGACCGGGTACCTCAACCCTTTTATTACCGCTGTTCGTTGACTGCCACATGAGCGAAGACGAGGGCACGGACGCGTCCGCCCACGGTGTCCCGTCCGAGGAGGAATCCAACGACGGCGAGACGACCGACGCGGATCCCGTGGAGTCGACGGATGGGGAATCGAACCCGGCTCCCGACACGGACGAGGGCGAAACGGAGTCCGCGACCGCGGACGACTCGAGCCCGGACGAACCCGATCGGGAGTCCGCCGAAGCCGCTGAGATGGTCCCCGGTGCCGAAACGGACGATGCGACCGACGACGCACCCGAAACGAGCGACGATATCCAGCGACTGCTCGACCAGGTCACCGAGTACGACGACGAACTCGCGCGCCAGGTCAGTTCGATCGTCGACGAAGCTCGCAGTTTGAACGGGACCGTCAATCAGCAGCGCGAGGAACTCGAGGATCTCGAGGAACGCATCGAGTCACAAGCCGAGACCATCGGCGAACTCCAGGACGACCTCGAGGAGTACGAGCGGGCCCTGAACGAGCGCGACGAGGAGATCGAGGAGCTGAAGAGCCGACTCAAGCGCAAACAGGCCGACTTCCAGAACTACAAGAAGCGAGCGAAAAAGCGCCAACAACAGATCAAAGACCGCGCGACCGAGGACCTGGTCGAGCGACTCATCGGCGTCCGCGACAACCTCAAACGCGCCCTCGAGGAAGACAGCGGCGACGCCGAGAGTCTGCAGGACGGCGTCGAGATGACGCTGCGGGAGTTCGACCGCATCCTCGAGGACGAGAACGTCTCCGAAATCGATCCCGAACCCGGCACCGAGACCGACCCGCAGCGCCACGAGGTCATGATGCAGGTCGACAGCGCCCAGCCGGAGGGAACCGTCGCCGACGTCTACACGCCCGGCTACGAGATGGGCGACAAGGTCATCCAGAACGCGCAGGTGACCGTCTCGAACGGCGAACTCGAGGCCGACGGCGAGGACGCGGCCGACGGGGGATCGGCGGACGCTGACGGGCCGGCTACCGATACGGGTGATGACGAGAACGACGGCGGCGATGCGTCGACCGACGACCCCTCCGGCGACGCCGACGCCGCCGATGACGACGCTACGGACGACGACGGAGACGAAGCGATCTCGCTAGGCGGCGAGGTCGCCGGCGACGACTCGGCCGACGCGACCGACGAGTGAGATACCGGAACCGCTGATCACCGCCGCGATTTTCTGTCGTAAACTGCTCGTACCCGATCGACTCGAGTCCGTTTTTACTGACTCACAACTGCCGTGAACGCGGGCGTACACCGACTGTACGGCGTTTTATTCGGTCCCTGTCCTTCCCTAGTAACCTTTAAAACAAAGTGCGCACAATACCCGCCCACGATGGCGAGCAACAAGATTCTCGGAATCGACCTCGGAACGACGAACAGCGCGTTCGCGGTGATGGAAGGTGGCGATCCGGAGATCATCGTCAACGCGGAAGGCGAACGGACGACACCCTCCGTCGTCGCGTTCACCGACGACGACGAACGGCTCGTCGGGAAACCCGCGAAGAACCAGGCGATCCAGAACCCAGAAAAGACGATTTCCTCGATCAAGCGCCACATCGGCGAGGAAGACTACACCGTCGAGATCGAGGACGAGGAGTATACGCCCGAACAGATCTCGGCGATGATCCTCCAGAAGATCAAACGCGATGCCGAGGATTACCTCGGCGACGAGGTCGAGAAAGCCGTCATCACGGTTCCCGCGTACTTCTCCGACCGACAGCGCCAGGCGACCAAAGACGCCGGCGAGATCGCCGGCTTCGAGGTCGAGCGCATCATCAACGAGCCCACCGCCGCGTCGATGGCCTACGGGCTCGACGACGATTCCGACCAGACGGTGCTCGTCTACGACCTCGGCGGCGGCACGTTCGACGTTTCCATCCTCGACCTCGGCGGCGGCGTCTACGAGGTCGTCGCGACCAACGGTGACAACGACCTCGGTGGCGACGACTGGGACGAGGCCATCATCGACTGGCTCGCCGACGAGTTCGAGGACGAACACGGCATCGACCTCCGCGAGGACCGCCAGGCCCTCCAGCGGCTCAAAGACGCCGCCGAGGAGGCCAAGATCGAACTCTCCTCGCGCAAGGAGACTGAAATCAACCTGCCCTTCATTACGGCGACTGACGACGGTCCGATCCACCTCGAGGAGTCCCTGACCCGCGCGAAGTTCGAGTCGCTCACGCAGGACCTCATCGACCGCACCGTCGAGCCGACCGAGCAGGCGCTCGAGGACGCGGGCTACGAAAAGGACGACATCGACGAGGTCCTCCTCGTCGGCGGTTCGACCCGGATGCCGCAGGTCGCGGAGAAGGTCGAGGAGTTGACCGGCAAGGAGCCCCAGAAGAACGTCAACCCCGACGAGGCCGTCGCGCTGGGCGCGGCCATCCAGGGCGGCGTCCTCGGCGGCGAGGTCGACGACATCGTCCTGCTCGACGTCACGCCGCTCTCGCTGGGCATCGAGGTCAAGGGCGGTCTCTTCGAGCGGCTCATCGAGAAGAACACGACGATCCCGACCGAGGAGTCGAAGATCTTCACCACCGCGGCGGACAACCAGACCACGGTGCAGGTCCGGGTCTTCCAGGGCGAGCGCGAACTGGCCGAGGAGAACGAACTGCTCGGCGAGTTCCACCTGACCGGCATCCCGCCAGCCCCCGCGGGGACGCCACAGATCGAGGTCACCTTCTCCATCGACGAGAACGGCATCGTCAACGTCTCCGCCGAGGACAAAGGCAGCGGCACCACCGAGGAGATCACCATCGAGGGCGGTGCCGGCCTCTCCGACGAGGAGATCGAGAAGATGCAGCGCGAGGCCGAGAAACACGCCGAAGAAGACCAGCAGAAGCGCCAGCGCATCGAGGCCCGCAACACCGCCGAGGCCACGATCCAGCGCGCCGAGACGCTGCTCGAGGAGAACGACGAGCAGGTCGACGACGACCTCCGGGCCGACATCGAGGGCGCGATCGAGGATCTCGAGGAGACGATCGACGACGACGATGCGGACGCCGAGGACATCGAGGCGGCGACCGAGAACCTGAGTGAGGAACTCCAGGAGATCGGCAAGCAGATCTACCAGCAGGAGGCCGGTGCCGGTGCGGCCGGCGGTGCTGCGGGTGCCGGCGGTGCCGCGGGCGCTGGCGGCGCGGCCGGTGCAGGCGCAGGCCCGGGCGGTATGGGCGGTGGTCCAAACCCCGGTCCCGACGCGGGCGCTGGTGCTGGCGGCGAGGGCGAAGAGTTCGTCGACGCCGACTTCGAGGACGTCGACTTCGAGGACGACGAAGACGACGAGCAATAAGCCGAACAGAGCCACTCGTCGGTTCCGGATCCTGTTCGTCACCAGTGATCATCGAGATGTAGGTGGCCGTTTGCAGGCGGAACGGGCCCAGTGCCTCGGAGTCGTTCGCGAGTGCGTTGCTCCCTCGGGACCGAGCGAATCGAAGCTACGCGAGAGCGTCGCTCCCACGCGGTCAGCGAGACGGACGTTTCGCCAGAATTCACGAGGGTCACGAAACCGACGGTTTCGCTCGATGACGAGACGCCACGGCGTGTCGAACTACTCGACCCCGAGGCGGTTCACTCGAACTGAAGGATCGCTTCGGTGCCCTCGGAACTCGAGTGAAACGTGAGCGTGACGCTCGAGCGGTCGACGATCCACTTGACGAGCCACAGGCCGATCCCGCTGCCGTGTTCCAGTGACGTTTCCCGTTCGTCTTCGAGGACTGCGAGTTCGTACTCCGGAATGCCCGACCCGTTGTCCGCGATGATGAGCGTCGGTATCTCGTCGTCCGTGAGCCGCACCGAGACGCGCGGATCGGTCGCATCGTTGTGTTCTGCGCCGTTCTCGAGGAGGTTTTCGATAGCCACTTTCAGCCTCGTGTCGGCCTCGACGGTTCTGGAAGCGGGTCCGTCGACGGTAAACGTCACCGCCGGGAATCGGTTCTCGATGGTCTCGATCGTTTCATCGACGACTGTTCGAAGGTCGTACTCGGCGGGTGTGCCGTCGCCGTCGACGATCTCTTCGACCAGTCGTGCTTTCCGACTGATCGACAGCAGGTCGTCGCTAGCATCGAGGACCGTTTGGAGTTGCTGGGCGTGACCGTCTTCGACGCTGTTGGCGACGTGTTCCACGTGGCCGCGGATGGCGGTTAGTTCGTTTCTGATGTTGTGCCGGAGCACTCGCGATTGCACTTGCCGGAGTAGATCGAGTTCCTCCTCACGGCGTTTGATCCTCGTGATATCGCGCAGGACGACCACTCGTCCACTTCGTCGCTGGGGACCGTGTTCGACGGGGGAGAGGGAGAGCAAAAAGTATCGTTCCTCACCGTCGAGTTGCACGGTGAGTTGGGTCTCTATCTCGGAGATGTCTTCGTAGCGTTCCAATATCGCATCCGGCATCGAATCGAAGAATGCGGACGCTTCCATGCCGACGTAGTCATCGCCGACGGTGAACAGTTCGCGGGCGGCGACGTTTGCGTCGAGGACGCGGTCGTCGTCGTCCAGCGTGACGATGGCGTCATCTACCTCGTCCCACGCGGTTCGTCGGGCGATCGGCACGAGATCGAGCATTTGGTAACGGAAGATTGCGTAACTGAAACACAACCCTGAGACGCCTAACCCGATCGGCGTGAGATCGATAAAAGACGGGAGCAACGGCATCGCGTCGAAAAGGAACATCGTCCCCAGAATTAGCGGCGTGACGGAGCCGATGACGACGGCAATCGCCTGCCGCCGATAAATTTTTGGTGAGTTGATCGTGTATTTTAGGGGGAGAAAGACGCTGTACATGACGACGGCGTTCAGGAACAGGAGATATATCAGATGGACGGGCTCGGGGTTAGTCGTGTACACGTACAGGTCGTTGTAGTAGTGAAACGTCCCAGTCCACAGGAGGGTGTGAACCTCGTTGGTTACGGCGAGCAGGAGACCGATCGCGGTCGGAACTGACAGGAGTACGGCGGTACGGCGCGTTAGGATGTCGTCTCGATCAGTGTAGGACAGCGAAAAGAACAGCAGAGCCACCGCCGATCCGAACCAGCCGATCCAGACGATCGTCGCGAAGACGATCTTCAACGTCTCGTCGGTGACGAGGTACTGGAAGGATCGCGACAGGATCCAGACGGTCACCAGTATCATCAGTGCGGTGAGTGAGAGGACCGTCTTATCGTTACCGGACCCCTGCTGGTTCCGATACGTGTATCCCGCCACCCCGGCCGAGATGACGCCGGATCCGAAGTACAGAAGGAAAAACGATGAGAACTGAAAGTCCATTTGATATCACAGGATTGTAATTAACCCGTCGGATACATATATACCCGTAATACAGTAGTATCATCATTACGGCCACTGCAAGCGGAAGTGGCCGTCGGTCCGTCTCATCGTCGCCCCGTCTCCAATCGTCTCTCCCACCGTGGCGGCCCCTCGATTCGGCGTCCGTGGAACCGACCGTCGAACGTTCGTTTCAAGTGCCTCAACCGACTATCAGGGACACAACGAATGAGCGAGGACTTCTACGACGTTCTCGGCGTGAGCCCCGACGCGTCTACCGAGGAGATCAAACAGGCGTATCGGACGAAGGCTACCGAGTACCATCCGGACGTCAGCGACGACCCCGACGCCGAGGAGAAGTTCAAGAAGATCCAGAAGGCCAAGCAGGTCCTGACCGACGAGGAGAAACGCGAGGCTTACGACCAGATGGGTCACGACCGCTACGAGCAAGCGGAAAAACACGGCTTCGACGCGGGCGAGGCCGGCGGTGCCGGCGGCATGGGTGGCGGCCCGTTCGGCGGCATGGGCGGTGGCGGCATGGGCGGCGGTGGCGGTCTCGGCGACCTCTTCGAGCAAGTCTTCGGCGGCGGTGGCGGCGGTCGCGGTCGCCGCCGGCCCCGGAAAGGCCGTGACATGCGGACCGAACTCGAGATCGACCTCGAGGAGGCCTACGAAGGCGCTGAAAAGCAGTTCACCCTCGAGCGGCCCGAGGAGTGTGACGTCTGCGAGGGCGCGGGCCATCCGCCCGAGGCCGACGCCGAGACCTGTCCGGAGTGTCAGGGCCGCGGACAGGTGACGCAGGTCCAGCAGACGCCGCTGGGTCGCGTCCAGCAGACGACGACCTGTCCCCGCTGCGAGGGCGAGGGGACGCTCTATTCCGAGACCTGCGACGAGTGTCGCGGCGAGGGCTACGTCCGCGAGGAGGCGACGCTGACAGTCGAAGTCCCGGCCGGCATTCAGGACGGCCAGACGCTGCGGATGGAAGGCGAGGGCGCGCCCAGCCCGGAGGGTGGTCCCCACGGCGACCTGCTAATCGACGTGGCCGTTCGGGAACACGACGAGTTCGAGCGCGAGGGCGACGACCTCCACTACCGGCTCCCGGTCTCGTTCCCGCAGGCGACCTTCGGCGACACCGTTTCGGTTCCGACCCTGGACGGGGCCGCCGAGTTCGAGGTCCCCGAGGGGACCCAGAGCGGCGAGACCTTCCGCCTCGAGGGGAAGGGGATGCCCCGACTTCGCGGACGCGGCTACGGCGACCTCTACGTACAGGTCCAGGTCGTCACGCCCGAGAGTCTGAACGAGGAACAGCGCGAGGCGCTCGAGGCCTTCGCCGAAGCCGGCGGCGACGAGATCGAGGTGAAAGACGGCTTTTTCGAGAAGATCAAGCGCGCGTTCTGAACCGGCAGCAGCGCGGTCGGGTTCACTTCACGAGTCGGGCGGTGGCGGTCGCAGTTTTCCTCAGCTGACACCGAGTTCGTCGGCCAGCGCGTGTAACGAATCGATCTCCAGATCCGGCGGCGAGCCGTACGGGTGCATCGGTTGATTCGTTCGGTTGAGCCAGACACCCTGCATCCCTGCGTTCTGCGCGCCCTGTGCGTCGAACACGGCGGCGCTCACGTGGACCATTCGTCCGACCGGCGTGTTCGCGCGCTCCGCGGCGTGTTTGTACAGTTTCGCGTGCGGTTTGAACGTCTTTATCTCGTCCGCGCTGATGACCGCCGACAGATGCCCCTCGACCCCGAGTGTATCCACCATCGCCCGGAGCATCTCCGGGTCGCCGTTCGAGATGATATGGCAATCGTAGCCGGCCTCGTCGAGGCGCCGCAGGACGGGTTCGACGTCATCGAAGGGCTCGAGATCGTAGTAGACCTCGTTTATGCGCTCGATCTCCGCAGCCGTGAGATCGAGATCGTACAGTTCCGCGGCGTACTCCAGTCCCATCCGGTGACAGTCGTAGTACGTCTCGTACTCGTGGAGGAAGTTAGCGAGGATGGAGTAGAGAACCGCCTGCCGTCGCCAGACCTGTGCGACTTCTGCCGGGTTCTCGGTGAGATCGGCGATCGCTTCCTTCGAACTCTCCACGTCGACCAAGGTGCTGAACGAATCGAAGGCTACCCCGTCGATCGATTCGGTATCAAGACCCATGTTGGACCTAACACTATCAGCATCTTCAACGTGATTGTATAGATAGTTCACACACGTACCGGTCGATATCCGTTCTCCGTGCCGAGTGTCGTGCTACCGCCCAACACATGTTATGATGGTTGACCCCGAACTACCTTGTGGGATATCATGCCAGAACAACAGATCCTGCTCCTCGCGGGCGATTTCGTCGAGGACTACGAGGTCATGGTACCGTTTCAGGCGTTGCAGATGGTCGGTCACGACGTACACGCCGTCTGTCCCGAGAAAGAGGCCGGCGACGCCTGTCCGACGGCGATCCACGACTTCGAGGGCGACCAGACGTATACCGAGAAACCGGGGCACAATTTCGAACTGAATTACGACTTCGACGCCGTCGATCCGACCGAATACGACGCGCTCGTCGTCCCCGGCGGCCGCGCGCCTGAGTATCTCCGGACCTACGACGAGGTCCTCGAGATAACCCGCCACTTCTTCGAGGAAGACAAACCCGTCGCGGCGCTCTGTCACGGCGTTCAGATCCTCGCGGCCGCGGACGTACTCGAGGGCCGGACCTGTACCGGCTATCCAGCGCTCGAGGCCGACGTGAAAATCGCCGGCGGCGACTGGGAGGACGGCGTCACGCGCGACGGCAACCTCGTAACGGGACAGGCGTGGCCGGACCACCCCGAGTGGCTCGCCGAATTCCTCGACGTTCTCGGGACCGACGTCGACCACGCCGAACCCGCTGTCGCCGACGACTGAGGCCGGCAGTCGCAGCCGGAGGGCCGCGAATCCCGCCGTATGGCGGGCGACGGAGACTGTACCCTAACCGCGAGTCGGCGCGCTTTTTCCGCCCCGGCCCCCACGTTCGGGTATGAACGCTGGGACGGTCGACGACCTGCTCACTCGGGAGCTTCGCGACGAACGGATCGGGCTCGTCGACGCGACGGGCCGGGAGTACGACTACCACTGGCTGTGTACGACCTCCTGGAAGGCCGGCAACTTTCTGCGTCACTCGGGCGTCCGCGAGGGCGTCACCGTCGGCGTCGTCGGAGACGGCCCGCTTGCCCTGCTCGCCTTCCTCGGCACGACGCTGCTCGAGGGGACGACCCGCTTCGACCCGCCGACGGACCTCGCCGACGACGACGAGTTCCGGGCGCTCGTCGCACCCGTCGACGCGCTCGAGGACTACGACCTGCCGCGCGGCGCACAGCGCGTCGGCTACGGCGACAAGCCCGACGCGCCAGACGTCCACCACTTCGACGCGGGCCTCTGGAGTGAGAACCCGTCGTTCCCACCGCTGTCGATCGATCCCGAGACCGCGATCCTGACCGACGGCGAGCGGACCGTGAGCCACGGACAGGTTCTCGAGGCTGCGCGTGGCGTCGTCGACGACGCTGGCCTCGCGGCGGACGACCGGGTCGTCGTCCGCGCGCCGCTGTCGGATCCCCGGACCGTCGTCGCGGGCGTAATCGCACCCCTGCTGGCGAGAGGCGTGACCGTGCTCTCGGGAGACGAGGACGAGAGCGAGGGCGAACGCGGGACCCACGCCGTCTCGAGCGCGTCAGCCGGGTCGGTCCCCGAACCGAACCGGATCGACCTCGACGCAGTTCCGCTCTGAAATCGGCTTTCTCTCGCTCGCTCGAGCAAATTAGAGTTCTCGGTACAGTAGCCCCTCGACCGCGGGTCCCGAGAGTACGTCGCCGTCGTAGGCGAAGCGCGAGCCGTGGCAGGGGCAGTCCCAGGTCCGCTCGGCGTCGTTCCACCGGACGAGACAGCCCATATGGGGACAGGTCGCCGACACGGCGTGGGTCGCCCCCTCTTCGTCGCGGTAGAGTCCCACCGGCTGGCTCGCGCGCCGGACGACGCGGGCGTCGCCGGGGGTGAGATCGGTCGTGCTCCCCTTCTCGAGGCCCGCGAGCAGCGATTTGATCCGGTCCGCGACGAAGCTGCCGCCGACTTTCGCGTTCTCCTCGAGGAAACTCTTCGCCGATGCGCCGGGCGTGAGCCGCTGGGGATCGAAGGCGTCGGCCCAGGGACTCGAGCCCTCGACGATCAGATCGGCGAGGATCGTCCCTGCGGCGGTCCCGTTCGTCATTCCCCAGCCGTTGAACCCGGTGCCGACGTAGACGTTTCCGGCCAGCGGGTCGATCTTCCCGATGAACGGGACCTGATCGACCGGCTCGTAGTCCATCGTCGACCAGCGGTACTCGATCGACTCGACGGAGAAGTGCTCGCGAGCGAAGGCCTCGCAGCGCCGATATCGCTCGGAGGTTGGCACCCCGCTGACGCTCGGTTTGTGGCTCTGGCCGCCGACGAGGAGGAGGTCGTCGTCTTCGGACCCACCGCTGCGCTCGCCCGCCGCTGCGCTCGGCGAGTACGTTCGCATCGTCGCCGGCGGCGACTCGGTCCCGTAGAACATGCCCTCGAGCGGCGTCTCCTCGACGCGAGCGGCGAGCAGGTACGCCCGATGGGGGTGCATCCGCGCGAAGTAGCCGGCGCGATCGAGGACGGGGAAGTGCGTCGCGACGACCACGTCGTCTGCGATCACGTCGCCGTGCTCCGTCTCGATGCGAGACGGTGAACCGGGCTCGACCTCGAGCGCGCGCGTCTCCTCGAAGACGTGGCTGCCGTCGCCGTGGATCGCCTCGGCGATCGCGAGCAGGTACTTCCGCGGGTGGAACTCGGCCTGCTCGTCGAAGCGGACCGCGCCGTCGGTGTCGAACGGCAGCGGCGTTTCCTCGGCGTACGAGGCGGGCAGACCGACCCGCTGAGCGGCCGCTACCTCGTCGCGAATCGTCTTTCGATCGTCCGGCGAGGCAGCGTAGGTGTACGCCTCGGTACGGTGAAAGCCGCAGTCGATGTCCATCTCCTCGACGCGCCGCTGGATCTCGTCGATCGCCGCCTCGTTCGCTTCGGCGTACTCTCGCGCCCGTTCCTCGTCGAACTCGGAGACGAGGGTGTCGTAAATCAGCCCGTGCTGGGAGGTGAGTTTGGCCGTCGTGTGGCCGGTGGTGCTCTCGACGATCCGATCCGCTTCGATTACGGCGACGGTTCGGCCGGCCTCTTTCAGGTTGATCGCCGCGCTCAGGCCGGTGATACCGCCGCCGACGACCGCCACGTCGACGTCGAGCCCGTCCTCGAGCGGGCCGTACTCGGTCGTCGGCGTCGTGGCGAGCCACAGCGACTCCTCGCGGGGGGATTCGGGTTGGGTCTGGTCCGACATGGGGATCAGTGGATGGTCCTCTCCACACTCGCGACAAAAGGAACGGGGGCTGAGATCGCCTGTGAGCGGTGAATCGGCTTCCGCTACGTGACAGTCACGCGTCCCGTCAGAATTCTTTTTTCGCTCGTCCGTGGTCGCCCCCCTCATGGCGGACGTTATCGTCGTCGGCGGCGGCCCCGCCGGCCTGAGCGCAGCACTGTTCACTGGAAAGAACGGACTCGAGACGATCGTCTTCGACACCGACGAGACGTGGATGCACAAGGCTCACCTGTTCAACTACCCCGGCATCCGGAGCGTCGGCGGCAGCGAGTTCATTGAACTCACGCGCGGGCAGGTCCGCGACCGCGGCGCGGAGATCCGCGAGGGCGAGGCAGTCACCAACATCGAGTCGGGCGACGACGGGTTCCGGATCGAGACCAGCGTTGCGTCGGAGGCGCAACGAGTAGACGGCGACGACGACGGCGAGTACGAGGCGGACTACGTCGTCCTCGCCACTGGGGCCGATCGCTCGGTCGCCGAGGACCTCGAGGTGGCGTTCGACGACGAGGACACCGTTGACGTCGACATCGACATGGAGACCAGCATCGATGGCCTGTACGCGACGGGAGCGATGGTCCGCGCCGAGGAGTGGCAGGCCGTCATCGCCGCAGGCGACGGCGCGTCGGCGGCGCTGAACATCCTCAGTAGAGAGAAAGGCGAACACTTCCACGACTTCGACGTCCCCGACGACGTGCCGGGACACGGCTCAGCGTAAGCGGGGAACCGAACGATCTGCTCGCCGTTCCGGTCGCCCTCGAGTCGTACGAGTTCTGCCTGCGCGTTCCGGGTGATCGACTAAGCGACTGGTCGGTGGTGGCCCCGTATGGCGATTCACGACCTCCGCGAGCTGTTCGTCCATCGGCTCGCCCAGCAGTATTACGTGGAACGGGAACTCGTCGAGACGCTCGACGAACTCGCGGGACGGACGACCAACGACCGGCTGAGCCAGCGCTTCGCCGAGCACCGCGACGAGACCCGGACGCAGATTCAGCGCCTCGAGGACGTCTTCGCGGCGCTCGATCGACCAGCGGAAGCGCGCGATGCGTCGGTCCTCGACGGTCTCGAGGAAGACCGCCGCGAGCTCGAGGTCGAGATCGAGGACGACGACCTGCTGAACACGGTCTATCTCAACGCCGGGATGGCGACCGAACGGATCGAGATGACCGCCTACGAGGGGCTGGTAACGATCGCGGACCAGCTCGCGCTCGATCCGGAGATCGAGGCGCTCCTCGAAGCGAACTACGAGGAGGAGCAGTCCGCCTTCCGCGAACTGGAGACGCTGGCTGCGGCGACCGAGCTCGAGTCGCTCTGGGATCGGTTGACGCCGTCCTGAGTGGCATCGGGCTGTCCTTTTCTGCCCGGAATCGGTTCGACCGTCGGCTACAAGAGCCGTCGCGACGAATATCGCGCCGTGCAACTCGAGTGCGTCTTCTTCGGACCGTTTCGCGACGCCGTCGGCGAGGAGACCGTCGTCCACGAGACGGACGCCGAGACCGTCGGCGAGCTTCTGGTCGAGCTCGAGGCGGCGTATCCCGAGCTCGAGGGACGGCTCCTGGCCGACGACGGCGACGGGCTCGCGGGGGAGACGGTCGTCACGAAGGACACGAAACACGTCACGCACCTGGAGGGGCTCGAGACGAGCGTTTCGGCCGAGAACGTGATCCGGCTCGTACCGTCGGTGTACGGCGGCTGAGTGACGAACGAGTGGTGGGCCGCGTCCCTCGTACGGACTGCTGGAAGTCTGTTTCAGAGCGACCGCGAGAGGGCTCGCGGTCGCTCCGGAAAACAGTTACAGCGGCCCGTCTCAGTCGCCGACGGACCCCGCCGGCGGTGCGACGGGTTCGATATCGGCCTCGGGGACGGTTCCGTCGTCGTTCAGGCCCCGTGCCGCGTAGTATTCGGCGATCGCGTCCTCGAGGTCGGGGATCTCGTACGGCAGGCCGTCGTCGCCGCCGTCGAAACCCCGTCGATTGTTGAAATGCCGCTCGAGGCGCACCGTTTTCGCGCCGATCTCGAGCAGGTCCTCGTGGTCGGCGTCGAACAGCGCTTCGAGGCGCTCCTCGGTCACGTAGTCGCTGCCGAACGCGCAGACGATGCCGGTGTCGCGGAACGCGGCCGAATTCTCCTCGCGGACGAGGGTTTCGGCTTTGCCGAGCGTTCCCTCGGGGTCAAGCTCGCCGCTGTACTCGAGGGAAAGCATGCCGGCGTACATGTGGTCCGCGCCGCGGTTCGCGACGGCGTAGGAGAGCCCCTGCCCGTGGAGGACGCGACCGTCGTGGGCGGCGAACTCCATGCCCTTGACGGTGTAGTTGTCGACGCCGAGGTCGTCGTGGACGCGGTCGACGCCCTCCGCGAGCGTATCGCCGATCCCCTCGCGGTAGGCGATCTTCTCGGTCACTTCCTGGGCGAGCTCCGCGTTGCCGAACTTGTCTTCGCTGGCGAGGTAGGCCGCGACGGTGACGCCCGCGGAAATCGTGTCCATCCCGAGCGAGTCGCAGAGTTCGTTGGCGCGCATCACGTCGACGATGTCACCGACGCCCTGGCTCGATCCGAAGGCGTAGACGGTCTCGAACTCGGGGCCTTCGGTCTCGACGCCGCTCTCCTCGTCCCGCGTCGGGAGCTTGCAGGCGTACGCGCAGGCCGAACACGCGCCCTTCTTGTACTTCTTCTCCTCGACGGCGTCCCCGCCGATGTCCGCCGCGTGCTCGAATCCGTAGTCCTGGAAGTACCGCGTCGGCAGCGAGAAGTTGTCGTTGATGAACTCGGTGCCGCCGGTCGTCCCCTGTCGGCGCATCCGGTCGTCGGACTGGGCCGCCTCGCGGTGGATCTCCATCTCCGGCGGGTTCGGGATTTCGACCGGCGGGGCCGCATCGCCATCGAACGTGACGCACTTGACGTTCTTCGAGCCGAGCACGGCACCGAGCCCGCCGCGGCCGAACGCCCGCGAATCGAAGGTCATCACCGAGGCGAACCGAACCCGGTTCTCGCCCGCCGGACCGATAGCGATACAGTTGTCGGGACCGAGTCCGTGCTGTGCGTCCATATAATCGGAAACCTCGGGAACCGTCGCTCCCTTGAGTTCCGGGACTTCCTCGAACTCGACACCCTCGTCCGTGACGTGGACGGCCAGCAACTCGTCGCTCGCGCCAGCGACCTCGAGGACGCTGATCCCCGTCCCGACGAAGTTCCGCGAGAGGTAGCCCCCGGCGTTCGTCGAGACGAGCCCGTCGGTCAGCGGCGACAGGCCGGTCATGTTCATCCGACCGGTAAACGACATCTGCGACTGTTGTAGCGGCCCCGTCGCGAGGTACGCCCGGTTCTCCGGCCCGACGGGATCGGCGTCGAACGGGATGCGATCGTGTGCCAGCGCCGTCGCCGCGGCCCGCCCGCCGACGTAGTCCTCGAGGACGCCGTCGATAGTCGTCTCGGTCGCCGTTCGCGCTCCGACGTCGACGGTGAGCAGTGGCCCTTCCGCGTGTAGCATTGGTATACAATACCTAGCGAGGGAACTTAGCTGTGGGTCCTGCCTGCCGGTGATTCGACGCTGGAACAAAATCGATCCGCGGCGTCGGCCGTCACCGGGCCAGCTAGCCAGAGTTATTAGCTTCCGCTACTGACGCTGATACCAATGCAGTACGACGCGGTCCTGTTCGACTTCGACGGGGTCGTGGTCGAGACTCCCTCGTCCCAGCGGCTCGCCGATGCGCTCGCTCGAACGTACGAAACCTTCGAGCGCTCGGGACCGTCGGCGGAGACGATCCAGGCGTTCCTGCGGGGCGACTTCGACTCGATCGCGAAGCGGTGTCGCGGCCTCGACATCGAAGCTGACGTGCTCTGTGCCCGAGCAGCCCGGGAGATGGTCCGCGTCCAGCGCGAGGAAGTCGAGCGCGGGCTACGCTCGGCGTACGACGACGTGGCCGCGGTGGGCTCGCTCGAGGTCCCGCTCGGGGTCGTCAGCGATAACCATCCGACCGTCGTCTCGACGCTACTCGACCGATTCGGGCTCCGATCGCTGTTCGAGACGGTCTACGGCTGTCCGCTGACCCCTGACGGGTTAGCCCGGCGCAAGCCCGACCCGACGAACATCGAGTCCGCGATGGATTCCCTCGCCGCCGACGACGCGCTGTACGTCGGCGACCGGGCCGTCGACGTGCGAGCGGCCGACAACGCGGGCATCGATTCCGTGCTGGTCGCTCGCGACGAGGACGACGCGCCGACGGACGCGGACCCGACCTATCGGCTCGCGTCGCTCTCGGACCTTCCCGCGATCCTCGAGTAGCCCGGGCCGGCGGCAGATTCGTGGACGCGCTTTTTTACGCTGCCCGACGTAGCGCGCGTATGGAACCCGACGACACCTGGACCACGCTTCGGCGGCAGTGCGAGGCGCTCGAACCGGGCGCGGAACTGGTCACGCCGGTCTCCGATCGCCCGTTCGGAATCGCGCGCACCGCCGACGACCGGATCGTCGTCCGGTTCGGCGACAGCGGCGAGCGGCGGCCGCTCTGGCGCGAGCAGTTCGTCGTCTTCCTCGAGCAACTCGACGAGGGCTCGGTCCCGATCGACGAACTCCCGCCGGGTGTCGAACCGTACGCGACCGTCGTCACGCTCACGGACGAGTACGCGGCCGACGACGACGAGATCCGCCACGATCCCGACGCGACCGACGCCGGGGAGAGCCCGTTCCTCGTCTCCGCGGCCGCGGCCCGCTCGACGCCCGAGCGGGTCCACGACGACGCCCTACTGCTCGCCGAGCAACTCGAGCGGGTCGACGCCGACGACCCCTCGGCGCTCGAGACCGGGAGCGCAACCGACCTCTACGTCCTCGCCTCGGACGTACAACACGGCGCGAACCGCGTGCGGCGCTCGGTTCGGGACACCCTGCTCGAGCGCCTCGGTCCGGACCAGCGGCTCCATGGCCGGTACGGCACCGTTCGGCGGACGACGCGGGAGCGTCGCCAGCCCAAGGACGAGGAAACCGTCTTCGCCGCCCTCGACGACCGCGGCATCCCCCGCGAGTGGGTGACCGGCATCGACCGGGACAAACTGGACGTCGTTCTGGCCGTGACCGATCTCGAGGAGGACGAGGTCTACGACGTCGACGAGGACGTCTACGTCCAGAAGACCGACACCGACGAGGACGAGAAGTACTCCCGGCTCGAGGGGATCGCCGACCGGATCGACGAACTCGAAGGTGCCGAGGGCGAGGCCCTCCGCGACGAACTGGACGACATCGAGGATCGGCTCGAGGATGCGTTATCGGCGGACTGAGCGCCCCGACATATAGCCCCTTTCTGTTGAAGCTCTGGCCGTAATGTGGGTCTGCGGCGACGTCCCGGTATGGATTCCGTCGATAGACCGTGGATCACAGTCGGAGCCGTCGTCGCAGTAACGTACGTCGTGAGTCTCGCGTTCTGGGGATTCTGGGCGACACAGGGTGGCGCGTTCACGGCGGCTGCCGTCGGGATCGTCGTCGGCGCGGCGATCGGATCGCCTCGCGGATGGGCTGGTCCGTCGGTGAAATACAGGACTCGCTGTCGGACTAGGACCCTCGCGACCGATTCCGACACCGCCCGGGACGCCCATTAGATATCTCACTTCCGGGCCTGCCGGAGCGACGCCGACTGACGACGGTAGTATCGACGGAGACAGGGGGTAAGCACTCCGAACCACATCAACTAGATATAATATTTAACTGTGACTATTTAGAATATATATGTGATGTCTGGCAACACGAACTCAGAGGCGCCCTCTCGGAGGCGCATGTTACAATCGCTCGGTGGTGTCTCGGCAGCGGGCGTCGCGACCGGCGCGTTCAGTCAGGAAGCGAGTGCGTCGACCGCCGTTCCGGCAGCGGAACATCCCGACTTCGAGCGTCCGACGTTCGAAATCCGCCACGCCGCGAGCGTTACGGAGAAGTACCGGGATCCGCGAGACGCCCAGTCCGCCGTCGACGAGACAGCGGGGCCGCTTTTGGAAGCGCTCGCCGACCGGGACCACATCGAGGCCGCCAGCGCGTCCTCGCTCCGCCTCGAGGCGCCCATGGCGGACGCGGCGGCCGATCTCAGGGACGGGTACGAGCCGAGGGTCGTCGCCGCAGGGAGCGTCGGTCGAGAGCGAATCGCCACCGACGTCGCCGGGGAGAGTGGCCGAACCGTGATCGACGTCGAACCCGAACGGAACAGAGCGTTCGCGTTCATCCCCGAGTCGGACGGGTACACCGCCGTCGAACAGGCACCGAACGGTCAGCTCTCGATGGCGAGTACGACACCGAACTGTACCAGCGAGCGGTGTTCCAACGATTGCAACTGCGTCGGACTCCCGTTCATCAACACGTGTACCGGCACCGTGGAGTACATGGTCCACTACGGCAACGGGGTGAAGCGATGCGGCGATATCGTCAGCGAAATCGACTGCAGTCAGCCCTGTGAGGGGTGCTGTAGCGGTGACTGCGGTCCCTACTCCTGCTGACGGAGCGGGCGAGAGCGAGTTATCGCGCTCCTTCGATCCCGTTCTCGGCGTCGAACTGTGCGAAGAAGTCGTCCATGAACTGCCAGCGGGACTCGCCGAGGCGACGACCGGGCGAGGTGTACAGCGCGTCGAGGCGCTCTCGCGCCCACTCCCGAAGGAGCGCGATGTCCGGCCGGTCCGACGACGCCGCGTTCGCTCCCGAGGCGTCGTCGATCACCGCGTACTTCTCGCCCGCTCTCCCCGATCGCTCGCCGACGATACAGGCCAGTCGGACGAGCCCGCGGGCGCCGGCGGCGTCTAACTTGTCCGCGTCGAAGAGCAGTTTCGCTTCGAGCGTCTCCGGCTCCGGGGAACTCGAGCGAACGCTGTGGGTCCGGACACAGCGTGCGACGGCGTCGATTCGATCGGGGGCCACGCCTTCGGCCTCGAGAAGCGCCGCTGCTTCTCTCGCGCCCCACTCGTCGTGATCGTCGATCTCGTTCGTCCGTTCCAGCGGACGACCGATATCGTGGAGCCACGCCGCTGCGGACAGGACGTCTCTGTCGACGGCATCGTCGCACTCGTTTGCCAGTCGAATCGAGACGTCGCGCACTCGTTTGGCGTGGAACCGATCGTGCGCCGGGAGGGCGTCTTCGTAGTAGGACATCGCCACCTCTCGAGCAAGCGGACCCAACTCCTGTGTCATGGGGGCGTGTACGGGGTCGTCCGCAGAACAGTATAGCGATTGTGAACGTAGCGGAGAGAGTCAGATTCGGTCGCGCTACCGAGATTGTCGCCGAGACCCGTTCCCGAGCGGCCGCATCTTCGCTAATCGGACAGTGCAGTTGCCTTTGCGAGACGCTCCAGTCTGTCTCTGACGGAATTACTCACCGATATCGATCCCGATATCGCGAATTTCGATATGTCCGTTCCCGTGCACCGTTATCGTGTATCCGATGTACTCGAACGTGATACGGACCGATCCATCGTTCGGAAAGAGCCCGTTGAGGGCATCCGGATCGATCGTCTCGTATAGCGGTTCTATCTCGAGTGGGCTGGTCTGTTCTCGCTCGGCGACTCCCATCACGACCGTGACGCTGGGGGATGCCGGCGTATCGACCGAGAGCTCGTCAGAGTCACTATCCATTGCTGTTCTGTAGGCGCCGTTCTCGGATGGGTACGTGGCTTGCCTTGTCACCGGCTTCCGTGCGATCCGTCGATCCGGCTCGCCGGTCGCCCGTCTCGGCCGATGCGACGAGCGTTTCAGTCGCTCGCCGGAGCAGCTCCGAGGGATTCTGATGCGACATTCCGAGTTCGTCCGCGAGGAACTCCTGTTGGCGCTCAGACGCAGCTACTTCGCCACGCCGAGCGAAACCAGTCTGGACGACCTCGCCGCCGAACTCGACATCCCACGACAGACGCACTCGGCCCGGAGTCGCCGAGGCAACGAGAAAGTTCTGGGCACGGCCTTGCCGCCACCGGTCGCTGCGTACCGGAGACGCCCGATGTCCGAATCCGGTCGCCGCATCGGTACCCGTTTCAGTCAGTCTCCCCTAGCTCGACCCGAGATGCCCGCTCGTCGACCCGGAACCTGGCTCCTGATGGCGCTGGTCGGCTGTCTCCTCCTGCTGTGGTATCTCGGACTGGCCGCCGTCAGCTACTGGATACTGTCGGCTCTCCGACACTCCGCGCCCGACCCCGCGGCGACGCTGGTTCTGATCGTCGTCATCGCGCTCGTCACCGGCATCCTGAGCTATCGGTTCGGTACCCGACAGTTGCTCGCCAGCCTCGAGGCGGTCGAACTGCCGCGATCGCACGCGCCCAGATTCTACCGGCGACTCGACGACCTCGAGTCGCGGATGGCCATCGACTCGCCGACCGTCCTGATCGCGCGGCTACCGATGCCCAACGCCTTCGCGCTGGGCAGCGCCCGCAACGGCGTGATCGTCTTCGATCGCTCGCTGTTCCGACTGCTGTCGCTCGACGAACTCGAGGCGCTCGCGGCCCACGAACTCGCCCACCTCGAGCGCCACGACGCGTTCGTCCAGACGCTCGCCTATAGCGGCTTTCGGACGGTTGCTGGGCTCGTCTTTCTCGTGCTCGCGCCGCTCCTGTTGCCGATCGCCGGGGCCGCTCGCGCGGTCGCCTGGATGCGCGGACAGCCGTCGTCGTGGTCACGGACCGTCTTCGGACGTCTCCTGGCGCTGATCGAGGGCGGGGTGGTCGTCGCCTTCCTGCTCGTGACGCTCGTCGTTCGTGCCCACTCGCGCCGCCGGGAGTACGCCGCCGACGACCGTGCCGCCGCAGTCACCGAGAAACCGATCGCACTCGCCCGCGCGCTCCGAACGATCGACCGCGCTGCGGAGCCCTCTCGCGGGCTGCTCGCGACGCTCTACGTTCAGACTGACGACGAGGATTCGCTCAGCCGACTACTCGCGACTCATCCCGCGACCGACGAGCGGATCGAGCGACTGGTGGAACGAACGCGCGGCTCTCGTGACCGGACTCACCGTTCGATGCGGTGACGGTCAGCGCACAGCCGCCGTTGAGGGACTCGAGGCGACTCGCCGCCCCTCGGCGAGCGGACTGACGGTGTCGGACGGTCGGCCGGCCGCGTCGACGATCTCCACCTCGAGATCGTGCGGATCGAAAAACGACGTGACGAGGCCCAGTTCGGCCTCCTCGGAGGCGTTGCAGACGCGAAGCGTCTTCCGATTCGTCTCGATTCGCTCGATGCACTCCCCCAGTGACTCGGTGACGAGTTTCAGTAGCGGTGATAGATATCCAATCTGAATAGTTCTCGAGGCTACGTCGGTAGGGTCCGATGCCGGCGACCGAAATGTTCGGTTCTCGGTGTACGATACGCACGCTGGGCCTGCGGAAACGGCAGTTCGGGGTCGGCGCGGCCCGATACTGGCAACCCACAAACGCTTTTGGCCGCACGCGCCCTATATCCGCCCATGTACGTGCGGGACGCGAAAAACAGGGAGGAGGTCTGGTTGCTCGATCACATCGAGTCGATGGGGCTCGACGAAACGGCGTTCCGCTCGCGCGATTACGTCGTCGCGGTCGACGAGGAGTCCGGCGAGAAAGCCGGCTTCGGCCGCATCCGCGTCCACAAACCCGACGACGCGGCGGACGTCTGCGAACTGACCAGCATCGGCGTTCTCGAGGGCTGGCGGAGTCAGGGCGTCGGAGCCCACGTCGTCGAGCGACTCGTCGAGTACGCGGGAGACGAGGGGTTCGACACCGTCTACGCCCTGACCGGCGAGGGCTCGTATCTCGCACAGTTCGGCTTCCAGCGGATCGAGGAGTCCGAGCTGCCCGAGGTGTTGCAGGACCGACTCGAGGCCAAACGCGACGGCTCCGATCCCGACGCGGTGCCGCTCTCGATCGACGTCGCCGAGTTCCGGATTCCCGACCAGTTCCGCGAGGCGTTCAAGCGCGCCCCCGAGGGCCGCGACGAGGCCGACGACGAGGAGTCACCGGAGGACTTCGGAATCGATCCCGAATCGGCGACGTACAAGTACGATACGGGTCGGTGACGGCGGATTCGATTCCCGCACAGTCACCGGCTCCGGCCGGGTCCATCCGGACGCTCGTGAAAGCCGTGGCGGAACGCGACCCAGCCGATGCCGGAAAGAAACAACATCGGGGGCAGGACGGCGAACGCCCACAGCGGATCCAGACCCCACCGGAGCAGGAGTCCGAGATTCACCAACCCGACGACGAGGAACGGCGCGGTGTAGCGAGCGGCACGGCGACGGTCGGCCCCGCTATCGCTCGTTACCGCCGACTCCGATGCCATACGCGGGGCGTCGACGGCTCGAGACATAAGCGGTTGTGCCGACCGACACGATATTCATGAACGCGAACGAATCCGACACGATGGCCGACGGGACCGATTCGACGACCGAACGGGACACGAACAGCACTGCCGACGAGTCCGACGGCGGAGTTCCCGTCTGGCTGGTCGAACGAACGTACGGCGACGACGAACTGAACATCATTATCCTCGTCTACGCCACCGAGGACGGCCGGCGGTACCACCGCCGCGAGCGAGCGCTGACGAGCTTTACCGGCCCCGCTCGAGCGACCCGCGCCGGCCTGACCGTCGCGCCGGATCAGGTCGGGACCGTCGACGATCCGGAAACGCAGGCGCGCTATGCTAAAGAGGCTTCGCGGATGGCCGAGCGACACGAGCCGGACGACAACGTCTAAACGGCAAAGGACCCGCCGAGCGGAGCGGCAACCCCTGCGCGAATCCCGTCGAACACAAACGTGGCGTATCGCCACGCTGTTCATCAAAGTTCAAGCCCCGCCCCGTCCACGCTAAACATAATGTTCGATCCCGACGAACTCGAGGAGATCCGTGCCAGCAAAGAGGAGTGGCACGAGGAGGAAGTCGAACCGGTCCTCGAGCGCTTTGGCGAGCGCAAAGAAACGTTTACGACCGATACGGGCGGCCAGGAGGTCGATCGACTGTACACGCCGGACGACATTGGCGACCTCGACTACGAGGAGGATCTGGGGAATCCGGGCGAGCCGCCGTACACGCGCGGGGTGTACTCCACGGGCTATCGCGGTCGGCTGTGGACGATGCGCCAGTACGCCGGCTTCTCGACGCCGGAGGACACTAACGAGCGCTACCACTACCTGCTCGATCAGGGCCAGACCGGGCTCTCGATGGCCTTCGACCTGCCGACGCAGATGGGCTACGACTCCGACGCAGAGATGGCCGCCGGCGAAATCGGCAAAGCCGGCGTCGCGATCGACTCACTCGACGACATGGAGACCGTCTTCGACGGTATCCCGCTCGATGAAGTCTCGACCTCGATGACGATCAACGCGCCGGCGTCGGTGCTGCTGGCGATGTACATCGCGGTCGGCGATCAGCAGGGCGTCGACCGCGAGGAGCTGCGTGGGACGATCCAGAACGACCTCCTCAAGGAGTACATCGCGCGCAACACGTACATCTACCCGCCGGAGCCGTCGATGCGGATCATCACGGACATCTTCGAGTTCTGCGCCGAGGAGACGCCGAAGTTCAACACCATCTCGATCTCGGGGTATCACATTCGCGAGGCCGGCTCGACGGCCGCCCAGGAACTGGCGTTCACGCTCGGCAACGGGATCGAGTACGTCGAGACGGCGATCGAGGCCGGCCTCGACGTCGACGAGTTCGCGCCGCAGCTCTCCTTCTTCTTCAACGGCCACAACAACATCTTCGAGGAGGTCGCGAAGTTCCGCGCGGCTCGCCGGATGTGGCACGACATCATCGACGAGCGCTTCGACGCGGACGATCCCAAGTCGAAACAGCTCAAGTTCCACACCCAGACCGCCGGCTCGATGCTGACCGCCCAGCAGATCGAGAACAACGTCGTTCGCGTCGCCTATCAGGCGCTCGCGGCCGTCCTCGGCGGCACCCAGTCGCTGCACACGAACGGCAAGGACGAGGCGCTGGCCCTGCCGACCGAGGAGTCCGTCCGCACCGCCCTGCGCACCCAGCAGGTCCTCGCCCACGAGTCCGGCGCGGCCGACACCATCGACCCGCTCGCGGGTAGCTACTACGTCGAGTCCCTGACCGATCAGGTCGAGGAGGAGGCGTACGAAATCATGGACGAGGTCGAGGAACGTGGCGGCATGCTCGAGGCCGTCGAGCAGCAGTGGGTCCAGCGCCAGATTCAGGACACCGCCTTCGACCGCCAGAAGGAGATCGAAGAGAAAGAGCGCATCATCGTCGGCGTCAACGAGTTCGAAGTCGACGAGGACCCCGAGATGGACGTCCAGGAGATCACCGAGGAAGACCAGCAGCGCCAGATCGACAGCCTCGAGGAGACTCGCGAACGCCGGGACGACGAGGCCGTCGACGCCGCCCTCGAGGCGCTGCGCGACGCCGCCCAAAGCGACCAGAACCTGATGCCGTACATCATCGACGCCGTCAAGGCCTACGCGACGGTCGGCGAGATCTGTAACGTCATGCGCGACGAGTTCGGCGAGTACCAGCCAGGCAGCGCGGTCTGAACCGCGGACGTTCGAGTTAGCATCGAGTAACGTCGCCGATGCGCTTTCGGTAATCGGATTTTACGGTCGCCTCCGTCTGGCGATCAAGAGACAACTTTCTGTTGAGCGGGAAATTGAGGGGAACGGCCGGGATAGTTTATTCGAATATCGGCCGACTGCGCTGCCGTGAGCACACCATGAGCGACCAACCCGACGAGCGATCGAACTCCGTACCGGAGGCGACCGACGGCTATCCATCGACGTCCCGGCGGCGGGTGTTGCAAGCCGCTGCGGCCGCGGGTGGCGTCGCCGGTTTCAGTGGCCTCGGCCTCGCACAGGACACGCAATCGTTCGAACTCGGCGGCGAAACGAGCGGGTGGGTCGGTCGGTCACCCTCGGCCATCGAGGGCGAGACGAACCCGACCCTTCAGTTGCAGGAGGGGACGACGTACGAGATCACCTGGGAGAACGTCGACGGCGCGCCCCACAACATCGCGATCCTCGACTCGGATGGGAACGAACTCGAGGCCACCGAGATCGTCACCGAGGAGGGAGCGACCCAGACCCTCGAGTTCGAGGCGACGAGCGAGATGGCCGAGTACTACTGTGCGGTTCATCCCGCCTCGATGCGCGGGACCCTCGAGATCGGCGGTGGCGGCGGTGCGAACGGGGGAGGGACCGAAGGCGCACAGCCGTTCTTCCAGCCGGGAACGGAGATCGGCGTTCAGACGATCGCGGAGGGGATGACCGCACCGACGGACTTCGCGGTCGCGGACGAGGAACAGAGCCGGTACTTCGTCACCGACCAGACCGGTCAGGTCCGCGTCGTCACCGACGACGGACTGCGGGAAGAGCCGTTCCTCGACGTGAGCGATCGGATGGTCGAACTCGGCACGTTCCAGGGCGACTACGCCGATCCGAATCAGGAGTACGACGAGCGCGGCCTGCTGGGACTGGACTTCCATCCGGAGTTCGCTAACAACGGGCGCGTTTTCGTTCACTACAGCGCGCCGCCGAACGACGAGACCCCACAGGGGTGGAGTCACGTCGAGGTCGTCTCGGAGTTTCAGGCGACCGACGATCTGAGCCAGGTCGATCCCGAATCCGAGCAGGTACTGATGGAGTTTCAGAAGCCACAGTACAACCACGACGGCGGGCCGATGGCGTTCGGCCCGGACGGCTACCTCTACGTTCCGATGGGTGACGGCGGCGGTGCGAACGACAACATGGAGGGCCACGTCGACGACTGGTACGACCAGAACGGCGGCGGGAACGGACAGGACGTCAGCGAGAATCTGCTCGGCAGCGTCCTCCGCGTCGACGTGGACGCGGAGGGAGGTGACCGACCGTACGGGATCCCCGACGACAACCCGCTGGCCGATTCCGAGAACGCCCTCTCCGAACACTACGCGTGGGGCTTCCGAAACCCGTTCGGGATCTCGTTCGACAGTGACGGTCGGTTGTTCGTCGCCGACGCCGGACAGAACCTCTTCGAGGAGGCGAACATCGTCGAGTCGGGCGGCAACTACGGCTGGAACGTCAAAGAAGGAACCCACTGTTTCAGCACGGAGAACCCCGGCGATCCGCCCGAAGACTGTCCGGATACGGCCCCAGACGAGCCGCCGTACGACGGTCAGGAGCTGCAGGATCCGATCGTCGAGTACCCCCACATCTATCAGGGAGAGGTCGTCGGTATCGTGATCGTCGGCGGTCACGTCTACGAGGCCGGTCAGGTCGAAGGCCTACAGGGCAAGTACATCTTCGGGGACTGGACGGCCGATCCGGAACGACAGTCGCCACAGGGACGGATCTTCGCGGCGGCCGAGCCCAGCGGTGGGATGGGACAGACGGGCGGGAACGGCACCGGGAATCAAACCGAAGGCGTCAGCCCCGATGCAGCGGGCGCTCCGGAGAACGCTACCGAGGACACCCAGAACGAATCGATCGGCAGCGGTAACGAAACCGGTGGCGGTACGAACGCATCGGCCGGCGGCAACGAGTCGATGATGAACGAGTCGGCCGGCGGTAACCAGACGACCGGTATGAACGAGTCGACGGCCGGCGGGGGCGCAGGTAGCCCTGAACAGGTCGTCCCGCGCGACGAACTCTGGGAGATGGAAGAGCTACAGGTCGCGGGCACCGAGGACGGGTCGTTCCCGTACTTCGTCCGTATGTTCGGCCAGGACTCCGACGGCAACGTCTACGTGCTCGCCAATCAGCGCGGCGTCCCCGAGGGTGATACGGGCGTCGTCATGCAGATCGTGCCGCCCGAGGAGGGCGACTCCCTCTCGATGCCCGACGGTGCCGCTGGCGGCAACGAGACCGACGCCGGCGGAAATCAGACGGCCGGGATGAACGAAACCGACGGCGGAAACGCCACGGTCGGCAACGAGTCCGACGGGAACGTGACTGGAAACGAAACGACCGGCAACGCGACTGGCAACGAGTCCGACGGCAACGCGACAGACGACGTGTAGCGGCCCTTCGAGGACGTCAGCGTACCGGCTCCGCCGCCGGTCGACGTCCCCGTGCCACTGCGTCGTTTTCGGCGTCCTCTCGGCCCCTCGTCGCTCGCCGGGACGGACTTGATGACGGCCCGCCTCGAACGGCCGGCCATGAGCACCGACTCGACGACCGGAACGGTCCTCGCGCAGGGAGCGGACGTGCCAGCGCTCGGGCTCGGCACCGCTCGACTGACCGGCGACGACTGTCGGCGTGCCGTCGAGACCGCGCTGGCGGTCGGCTACCGCCACGTCGACACCGCCCAGATGTACGACAACGAGGCCGCGGTCGGCCGGGGGGTCGCCGAGAGCGAGGTCGATCGCGAGGACGTCTTCGTCGTGACGAAGGTCCATCCGAGCAACGCCGCTCCCGCGGACGTGCGCGAATCGACCCGGCGGAGTCTCGAGTGCCTCGAACTACGGACCGTCGATCTCCTCCTGTTGCACGCCCCGAGCGACCGGGCACCGCTCGAGAGGACGATCGCCGCGATGAACGACCTCCAGCACGACGGGCTGGTCGAGCACATCGGAGTCAGCAACTTCGGCGTCGACGAACTCGAGGCGGCGATGGGTCACTCCGAGACGCCGATCGTCACGAACCAGGTGAAATACCACCCCTACCACCAGCCCGACGACCTCGTCGACTACTGCATCGAGAACGAGATTCTCCTGACGGCGTACAGCCCGCTCGCCGAGGGGAGCGTCGTCGGCGACGATCGGCTCGACGCGATCGGCGAGGAGTACGGCAAGTCGGCGGCGCAGGTGACGCTGCGGTGGCTCCTCCAGCACCCCTACGTCGCGGCGATCCCGAAAGCCTCGAGCCGAGAGCACATCGAGGCGAACGCGGATATTTTCGACTTCGAGCTCACCGACGACGAAATGCGGACAGTGTTCGAACTCGACGGCGGGCCGTCGGAACGAGCGGCTGACCACCTCGACCTGTAGGACCCGACAGGGAGGAGTGGCTCGAGCGGAAACCCGACGAAAAATCACAACAGTAACGCCGCCGGTCCGAGGAGTACAGCCCGATGCACTTCGACCACGCCGGCATCGCGATCGACGACGCACAGGCGTTCGCGGAACTGTACGGCGATCTCTTCGGACTCGAGGTCGCCCACGAGGAGGAGTTCGACGGCATGCGCGTCGTCTTCCTCGACTGCGGCGACGGCTACTTCGAACTGCTCGAGCCTCTCGAGGACGACGGGACGATCGCCCGCTATCTCGAAGCCAACGGCGCTGGCATCCACCACCTCGCGCTCGCGACCGACGACATCGAGGCCGCCCTCGAGACGGTCCGCGACCACGACGTGACGCTGATCGACGAGGAGCCGCGACCGGGCGCGTGGGGGCATTCGGTCGCGTTCCTGCATCCGAAAGACACCGGCGGTATCCTGATCGAACTGGTCGAACACTGAGCCAGTAACCCACGGTTCAACCGCTCGTTTGCTCCGCTTCCGCCCCGTCCGACGGATACTCGGCCGTCGCGACTCGTCGTCTCCCGCCGCGTGACTCGTGGCGGACGACGACGTGACCGGGATAGCGCCCCTCGAGTTCGAGCCGCGCTTCGTAGTCGACGACGCCGAGGCAGTCGACGCAGCCGGCGGCCGACGGCTCGCCGCTGGCGACGGTGAGCGCGAGGACATCGCGGCGTTCGTCGTGGGTCGCTTCGGCGATCGACGGCTCGTAACACGGCGTCGGCGTCGTGATGGATCCGTCGACGATCACCGCCTCGTCCTCGAAGGCAACGGTCGCGCCCTCGTCATCGGCCTCGCCCGCGCAGTTCTGCTCGAGGGTCTCGATCGATTTCGCCGTGACCCGGAATTCGGGGCAGGCGATTGATTTCGAGACCGACTTCGTCCCGGTTCCGTTCTCGCGAAGCGTTACGGTCGTCGACGAGCGCGTACAGTCGAGCGGTTCGCGATCGATTCCGACGGTCGCACTCGACGTGCCGCCCGGACGGTCGGCCGTCACGGAGACCGTGTACGCCCGCGGCTCGGCGAGGACGATCTCGAGCGACCGACCCGCGGAAACGGTGCACTCGCGCGCGAGCAGTTCCTCGTCCTCGTCGGTCGTGACCTCGACCGACACCGTTCGTTCCGTACCGCTCTCGTTTCGGAGGACGAGTTCGTGGGGCGGATGCACGGCCGGAAACGGGACTGCGTCGAGATCGCCGACGACGATCGTTCGTGGCGAGTCGTCGTCACGCTCGGTCGCGGCGTCGTCGGAACTCGAGTCGTCGTCGACCGCCGTTCGGGGGCTTTCGAACGCCGAACCGACGCAGCCAGCCAGACCACAGAGCGCGCCGATCGTACCGGCGAGTAGGGTGCGCCGTCGCATACCGGAGACCACGTCGATGTGACATAAACACCTTTGTCAGCCGTGCTAACCCGTCGTCTCGAGCGATTGTCGAAACATGTGACACACGCATACGTCGTGGCCGTACTGAATTAGTCACTTCTGTACCCCGGCGTGCGAGTCAGCTCTTGCAGCAACAGACGGAACACGGTAGCAATGCGCGTCACCGATCCGTGTCGGACGACCGATCGGTCGCCGAGAGTGAGGAGTTCATTTAATCGACGTTTCGTCGAGCGACGGAGCGAAGCGATGGAGCGCAGAGCAAACTGTCGTCAGCCGAAGTTCTCGATCAGCGCGTCGTCGGGATCGCCGCCGTCGGCCTCGATCGCCTCGGCGACGGCCGTGACGAAGTCGTCGAAGCCGAACGCGTACAACTGACCCGCCTCGCGGTGGTCAGCGACCGCCTCGGCCAGTTCGTCGTCAGCGTCCTCCTCGAGGAGGACGACCGTCGCACCGGCCTCCTCGAGCGCCTCGAGCCGATCGGTGTGGGCGGGCTCGGCGGCCTGATAGAGCACCGTCGCGTCGTGGCCCGCTTCGTGGGCCGCCTCGGCGATGGCGACCGCCGCGCCGACGCCCGGGCCGCCGGCGACCGCGACCACGTCTCCCTCGCCGTCGTAGGTGATCCGACCGAACGGTCCCTCGACGTGGACCGTGTCGCCGGCCTCGAGGGCGGCGAGCCACGGCGAGAGGTCGCCGTCGGGGTCGATCCCGACCGTGAGTTCGAACGTCTCGCCGACCGACGGCGAGGAGAGCGTGTAGTGACGGGCGAGCTCCTCGTCGTCGGGCTCGGCCCGGAGTAAGACGAACTGTCCCGGCAGGGCGTCGAACCCCGCGGGCGTCTCGAGCTCGAGCGCGACGGTATCGGGACCGACGTCGGTGACCGATGCGACGGTGACTGGCGTCCCATCCATGTCGAACGGGTTCGACTGCGGGTTGAAAAGGCGTTCCGTTCCGTCGCGGTCGTGAATCGGCAGCAGTTTCCGACGCTCGTCCTGATAGCGATCGAACAGTATCGGGCCACTCTCACACTGTTTCTGGTTTCTTCACCTCGTTAACCGACTGGGCCGAAATTTGTAACGATTAATGCGAACTGACCCCTCCTACCGAACATATCACCCGCTGTTGCGGTTGTCCGGTTGGGGTTTCAGAAGCCTTTTCATTTGTGGGGGGTAAGGCTCAGGATAACATGGCTGAGGATCTCAACTGGGCAATCGGAGGCGAGGCCGGCGACGGTATCGACTCCACGGGTAAAATCTTTGCTCAGGCACTTTCCCGAGCCGGACGGCACGTATTCACGTCGAAAGACTTCGCGTCCCGGATCCGAGGCGGCTACACTGCCTACAAGATTCGCACGTCGGTCGACCGCGTGCAAAGCGTCGTCGACCGTCTGGACATCCTGGTCGCACTCACCCAGCGAACCATCGACGAGAATCTCGACGAACTCCACGAGGGGAGCGCCATCATCTACGACGGCGAGCGCTCGTGGGAGGCCGAGATTCCCGACGAGATGACCGCAGTCGACGTCCCCCTGAAGTCGCTGGCCGAAGACGCCGGCGGCGCGATCATGCGCAACATCGTCGCGCTCGGTGCCGCGTGTAAAATCACCGGCTTCGACGTCGAGTACCTAGACGAGGCTTTAGAGAAGCGCTTCGGTGGGAAGGGGTCGAAGATCGTCGAGAACAACAAGGAGGCGGCCCGTCTCGGTCAGGAGTACGTCGAGGAGAATTACGATCTCGAGCACCTCGGTTACAATATCGACGTGACCGACAACGATTACGTCCTGCTCAACGGCAACGAGGCGATTGGCATGGGTGCGATCGCTGCCGGCTGCCGGTTCTACGCCGGATACCCTATCACGCCCGCGACATCCATCATGGAGTACCTGACCGGCCGTATCGAGGACTACGGCGGTCACGTCGTGCAGGCAGAGGACGAGCTGTCCGCGATCAACATGGCACTCGGGGCCGCCCGGTCCGGTGCCAGAGCCATGACCGCGACGTCGGGCGCGGGGATCGACCTGATGACCGAGACGTTCGGACTGGTCGCGACCAGCGAGACGCCGCTCGTCATCACCGACGTCCAGCGGTCGGGCCCCTCGACGGGGATGCCGACGAAACAGGAACAGGGCGACCTCAACATGGCGCTGTACGGCGGCCACGGCGAGGTACCGCGGTTCGTCGTCACCCCGACGTCGATCGACGAGTGCTTCTGGAAGACCATCGAGGCGTTCAACCTCGCCGAGAAGTACCAGACGCCGGTCTTCCTCGTCTCCGATCTGGCGATGTCTGTCACCGAGCAGACGTTCGAACCCGAGACGTTCGACATGGACGCAGTCGAGATCGACCGCGGCAAACTCGTCGACGAGGACGAAGTCGACGAGTGGCTCGACTCCCAGGGCCGATTCCGCGCCCACGCCGCCACCGAAGACGGCGTCAGCCCCCGCGCCATTCCCGGCACTACCGACGCTGCCCACATGTCCACTGGCCTCGAGCACGACGAACTCGGCCGCCGGACCGAGGAGGAAGACGAGCGCGTCCAGCAGGTCGACAAGCGAAACCGCAAGGCCGAGACCGCACAGAACGAGGAAGAGTGGGACTACCGCGAGTTCGGCGACGAGGACGCCGACAATCTCGTCATCTCGTGGGGCTCGAACGAGGGCGCGCTCGTCGAGGCACTCGAGTACCTCAAGGACGACGGGATCGACGTCCGCGTCATCTCGGTCCCCTACATCTTCCCGCGGCCGGATCTGACCGAGGAGATCGAAAGCGCCGAGGATACGATCGTCGTCGAGTGTAACGCGAACGGACAGTTCGCCGACCTGATCGAACACGACGTGCTGACTCGCGTGAAGCGCATCAACAAGTACACCGGCGTGCGATTCAAGGCCGACGAACTCGCAGAACAGATTACCGAGCGACTCTCCGAGGAGGTACCAGCATAATGAGCTCCGACGTACGATTCACCGACTTCAAATCCGACAAACAGCCGACGTGGTGTCCCGGGTGCGGCGACTTCGGGACAATGAACGGCATGATGAAAGCCCTGGCCGAGACCGGCAACGACCCCGACAACACGTTCGTGGTCGCCGGGATCGGTTGTTCCGGCAAGATCGGGACCTACATGCACAGCTACGCCCTTCACGGGGTCCACGGCCGTGCGCTCCCGGTCGGGACCGGCGTCAAGATGGCTCGGCCCGACATCGAAGTGATGGTCGCCGGCGGCGACGGCGACGGTTACTCGATCGGTGCCGGTCACTTCGTCCACGCCGTCCGTCGGAACGTCGACATGTCCTACGTCGTCATGGACAACCGCATCTACGGACTGACGAAGGGGCAGGCGTCGCCGACCTCGCGATCGGACTTCGAGACCTCGACGACCCCCGAAGGGCCGAAGCAGCCGCCGGTCAACCCGCTTGCCCTCGCGATGGCCTCCGGCGCGTCCTTCATCGCCCAGTCGTTCGCCTCCGACGCGTTGCGCCACCAGGAGATCGTCCAGAAAGCCATCGAACACGACGGCTTCGGCTTCGTCAACGTCTTCAGCCCCTGCGTCACGTTCAACGACGTCGACACCTACGACTACTTCCGCGACAACCTCGTCGACCTGCAGGAAGACGAGGACCACGATCCGAACGACTACGAAGCCGCCAAGGAGGTCATCCTCGACAGCGAGAAGGAGTACCAGGGCGTCATGTATCAGGACGAAAACTCCGTGCCGTACCACGAACAGCACGGCGTCACCGAGGACATGTCCGACATTCCGGACGGCGCACCCGAGGACGCGATGGACCTCGTCCGCGAGTTCTACTGACGCCTCGGCCGTTCGCTTTCGTTTTCTCGTAGCATGTCGCCACCCGATTGACGGCCTTCTCCGACCGACGGAACCGTCCGCTCATCGTTCGTCGGAACCGATCGCTCGTGGTTCCGTCTACCTCGTCTGAAAACAGCGCTCCCCGTCTGAACTCGCGACCGTCAGCTCTCGTACGGATGCTGGACTGACTCCATCAGTACCTCCGCGTTCGCCGACTCCTCGGTGAGCATCTTCGGATAGAGGCCGATCAGGACGAGCAGATCGCCGTCGTGGTCGAACGACGTGAGCTTGATCTCGATTTCGATCGTCTGGCCCTCGAGTTCGGATTTGCCGATGAAGGTGTCGACCGTGCGCCCGTCGCCGAGAACGCTCAGTTCGAACGTCTCTTCGTGTTCGATATCCTCGATCGCACCCTGTTCGGTCTCGATCTGGCTCATGAACCGATCGAGCAACTCCTCGTTCGACATATCGTCGATCGGGTTTACCGACTTTCCGGCAATCTCCATTCCGGGAACCGAAACGGCGGCGAAGGCCGCCCCTTCACGCTTCTGGCCCGCGTATTCGACCTTCTTGGTGTAGGCCGAGGCCCAGATCGAGGCGCTGACGTCGCGCTCGACGCCACCGGGGAGCTCGACCGTCCGCTCGAGTTTCTCTTCGCGGACTTCCTGCTGCTGGTAGCCGGTCTCCTCGAGCGCCTCGTCGGTCGGCGCGGCAGGATCGGAGTCGAATTTCAGCGGTCCGTTTCCGAGGACGAAGTCGAGGCAACCGGCCGTCAGCGCGAGCGAGCCAGTTGCACCCGCGGCGAGTACCGAGCGGCGAGAGTAAGTCATTACCCGTGAGGTTCGTCAGGACCATCATATTAGTTGTGGCTCTGTTCACCGCGTTCTCAGCGTAGTTTACTCCCCTGGTAGACGTGCCAAGACCCCAAATCCCGCCGACGGAATCGGGGGCCATCGCCTGTGGTGTGTCATATCTAAAAGATTGTCCAGATAGTGTCATCAACCACACCATTTACTGACGTAGGCCTCTATGTCCGTCGCATGGTATCCGTCGATCGCGTGCTGGAGCTGTTGGCCGACCAACGTCGCCGCTACGCGCTGTATTGCCTCGAGGATCGCGACGAGCCTATCAGCGTCGATGAACTCGCGGCCGCGATCGCTCGGATGGAGCGAAACAGCGACGAGATCGCCGACGACCACCGTGACCGAATCCAACTCCACCTCGAGCACACTCACTTGCCGATGGCCGAACAGACCGAGTTCGTCGAGTACGATCCGGCCGCCTCGACGGTTCAGCTCACCGCCGAACTGCCCGTGCTCGAGGAACTGCTGATGGTCGCGGAAACGGTCGAGGGGCCGCTGTAGACGACGGTCGAGGGAGCGAAGTAATCCGCCGGGTCAGGCTGTCGTCGTCTCGTTCGCGTCGCGTTCGGCTTCGGACTCGGCTGCGGTATCGGCCTCGAGAACGGACTCGACGGCCCGAACCATGTCGTCGACGGACCCGATGCCGAGTTTTTCCCACTGTTTCTCGCCCTGGCTGTCGATAACGATCGTGACGGGGTAGCCGATGACGTTGTATTGGGCCGCGAGATCCGAATTATCGTCGTAGCCGACGTACCAGTTGCCGCTGTGGGCTCGCCACCACGTACGGAGTTCGTCTTCCGGCATCGTACCGAACGACTGGTAGGTCAGCGAGAGGAACGTCAGCGAATCGCCGTAGTCGTCGACGAGCCGCGAGCGCGCCTCGGCGAGGTGGGGCATGTGCGCCTGGCACTGGCCACAGCCGGTGACGAAGAACATGGCGACCGTCACGCCGTCGTTCGGGACGGTGAGCGTCCCGGCCTCGCTGCCGCGGGCGTCGATCGTCTCGACCTCGAGCGGCCACTCCGATTCTTCGCCGCCCGTAGACGCTTCGGGACCGTCACCGAACGAGGGGACGCCGCCGAGGACGACACCTGCTGCGCCGCCGAAGACGCCGACGCTCCCGACGCCGGCCAACAGGTCACGACGCCTCATCGCCGACCCACCCCGTCGGGAACCGTTCGGACGGTCCGACCGAACTCGAGCCCTCGCCGTCCGTACTGGCGACCGACCATGGCTGACAGTTGGGGCGCTAGATACAAATGGTTCACTGGTCCGCGAGTCGAACGCGGCGGGCTACTCGCAGTTGAACCGGTTGTGTCGCTCCGCCAGGAGAGTCGGGGTACGAATAAGGTTCCACCAGCCGTCGTCTCTCACGTGAACGACGACCGCGAACGGTGGAACGAACGGTACAGCGGGCGAGAGGACGCCGAGCGCGCCGTCGAGCCGATTCCGCAACTCGAGCGGCGCGCCGACACGCTTCCGGACGGCCGCGCTCTCGACGTCGCCACCGGGACGGGGGACAACGCGATCTTCCTCGCCGAGCGCGGCTACGACGTCGATGCCGTGGACATCTCCGACGAGGCCATCGAAACGGCGCGAGCGCGGTCCGAGGACCGCGGCGTCGACGTCGACTGGATCCGCGCGGATCTGGCCGACTTCGATCCCGGCCGCCGGCGGTACGATCTCGTCACCGTCCGATACTTCGCCGCCCTCGAGTATCTCCCCGATCTCAAAGCGGCGCTCGCGCCGGACGGCGTGCTGGTGTACGAGCACCATCTTCGCTCGAGCGATCCGGTGGCGGGGCCCTCGAGCGACCGCCATCGCTACCGGTCGAACGAGCTGCTCCGCGCGTGTTTGGATCTGACCGTTCTCTCCTACGAGGAACGCCGCCGGCCGATCAGCGGCGGTGACGGCGCTGGCGACGAGAACGCCGTCGCGGTCGCGACGCTGGTCGCGCGGCGCTCGAGCGGCGGTAGCCAGTCGTACCCCATCCAGTGACCGGCAACGGCCGTCAGAACGGCTGATCGTCGAGCGTCTCGCTCGTGTTTCCGCCGCCACCGCCAGCCGTCCCCTCGGCGCGGCTGCCGGGACCTGGAGCGACGATCGTCGGACGGCTATTCCTCGCCGAGGGTCGCCTCGACGGTCTCGATCTCCGTCGCAGTCAGTCCGTAGCAGTCGTAGACTAGCTCGTCGATCCGCCGATCGATCGCTTCGATCCGGGTCTCGAGCTCCGCCGCGTCAGTTTTCGTCTCGAGATAGCGCTCGAGTCCGTCGCGAACGTCGTCGACGACGGGGACTGTGAGGGCTCGAAGCCGGTCGAGCAGCGAGATCGTTTTGGTGGCGGTCTCGCGGACGCCCGCGAAGCCGTCGGCTTCGTCGACAGCGACGGGAACGAAGGCCTCGAGCAGGTCGGCCTCGGTTTTCGTGAGCCCCGAGAGCCGGAGGGCCGGCGCGGGATCGGTCTCGGTGTATCCCCACCGATCGGTCTCGCGGTCGCCGTCAGCCGGTTTGTACCGAGCAGTCGCGTCGATACGGACGGTGTCGGGAGCGACGCGATCGACGGAAACACGTCCGAGGCGGAGACCCGCCAGTTCGTCGCCGCTCGCTCGAAGTGCCGAGTCCGGCGGGGCTACCGAATCACACGTGCCGATATCGGTGAGGGAATCGCCGTCCCGATACCGTCCCAACTGCGTTCGGAGGTCGACCGTCAGCCCGCGCCGCTCGCGAGTCAGACTGATCCGTTCGGCGACGAGATCGTCGAACTCGGGGGCGTCCGGAACGGCGATCGGATACGACTCGAACGTCGCCTGATTGATCTGGGGGAACACGGTGCGATAGGCAGCGTGCGTTACCTCGTGATAGTACTCGAGCAGCCTCGAGTTGAGGACCCCCAGTAGCCGGCGGAGATCGGCTTCCGAGCCGTCCGTACGGATGTTGTACACCGATTTGATCGTAACCCGATCGTTCGAATCCAGCGCGCCGATCGGCTTCGAGGCCGTCTGCCGGAAGACGAGCTTCGGGCTCCGGTAGTTCCTCCGATCTTTCTCGATCTCGTCTGTCGGAACGTACCGCGTCTCCGCATCGTCGAACCCGTACGGCACGACGGCCGAACCCGGGATAATCGCTCGCAGTCCACCGCAGTCGTCCGTCTCGGCGAGGAACTCGGCTCGTTTGCTGATCTCTTCTCCGCGAGAGATATCGACGCGCTCGCCGAGCGTCGAAAACTGGTCCAGCTTCCGGAGGACCGAGCGCGCGTGACGATCCAGGTGCAACAGGAAGCGACACGCATCCTGTTCTCGAAAGAATGACTGGGGTATTTCCGTGTAGTCGACCGTCCGAACGGTCGTCTCCCCCTCGAGAGCGGCGCACTTCGTCTCCCCCTCGTCGGCACCGGTCGCGACGACCGCCGTACCGTTCTCGACGCCTTCGAACGCGGTGCCGAGGTGAAGCAGGGTCGTGAGGGAGGTGGTATCGAGCAGATACCGACGGAGGTGGACGTTCTGCTCCCGCGCGAGTATCGCGTCGGGAACGACGATTCCGATACGGCCCGCGGCGGCGAGGCGGACGAACCGCTCACAAAAGGCGACGTAGAGGTCGAACTGCTGGCGCGTCGCGGTGTACCGCTCCTCGAGGTACGCCCGCAGGGTTCGGTCCATCGATGCGCTGATGTCGGCCCGACCCGCGGTCGCCACCCACGGCGGATTGCCGATCACCGCGTCAAACCCGGCGTCCGGTTGTGGTCGCCCTCGCTCGTCGAGGAACACCTCGGGGAACTCGAGATCCCAGTGGAAGAACCCCCGCTCGTCGCTCATCGACTGTGCGGCCCGAAACCAGTCGGTGGCTCGAAGGTCGGCCCACGCCTCGTCGTCGTCGATCGCGTGCCCCAGTCGCTTCAGCGCGTCGTCCGGGAGCTCGAGACCGAATCGACTCGCCGTCCGAACGTTCGCCAGTTCGATCCGCCGGCCCAGAGACGCCGACTCGTCGCACCTCGCCGCGTTCGCTCCCGGACGGGCCGTCGACGCGTCGGAGCCGACCAGCGCGTTGCCCACCTCGAGGTGCTGGTCGAGGCCGGTCGGCGGCTGCCCAGTCGTCAGCGTCTCGAGCCACAGCGAGGCCGTCGCGAGTTCGACGGCCAGTTCGTCCCGATCGACGCCGTACAGACACGACGCGGCGATGTCGTGGCGTACCCGTGGCTCGCCGAGCGCCGTCTCCGCTCCGGTTTCGTGCGCCGCGTCCATCACCCGCGCGACGAGAAAGTCGAGCGTTCGCGCGAGGAAGCGGCCGCTCCCCATCGCCGGATCCAGGATCCGCAGCGCCGTCACCCGCCGGTGGAACGCGGTCAGGTACTCGCCGGTCCCCGGCTCGAGCCCGTCCGACTCGAGGTCGTCCTCGATGTCGTCGACGAGCGGCCCGACCGTTTCCTCGACGACGTAGTCCACCACGTCGTCGGGCGTGTAGTAGGTCCCCGTCGTCTTTCGTTCGTCGTCGTCCACGACGACGAGTTCGCCCGCCGATCCGATCCGGAATCGGTGCTCGAGTAACGTCTCGTAGGCGCTTCCGAGCTGACGGGTCTCGACTGCCGCAAAATCGATCGGTTCGGTCCGTCCGTCGTCGGTCTCGATAGTCGAGAGCCGATGGATGGCCGCGGCGAGATACCGATCGGCGACCGCGTCGTCAGTGGAGAGCTCATCGTGCACTGTGTCGAACAACTCGCCGTCGTACGGTGGCACACCGAGCGATTCGTCCCCCTCGTCGAGCAGTCGGAACAGCGCCTCGAGCCGCCGCCACATCGCCGTCGACCGCTCGGCGGCGGCGTCCGCGAACCACTCGTCGGTCGCATCGCGCACCTCCCGAATCTCAGTTCGGAGTTCCTCGAGAGTGACGACCGCCCCGGCAGCCGAGACCGCGTCGCCGTCTCCGTCGGCCGCCATCGCGTCGTCACCGGCCCGATCCGTGAGGCCACGGGAGCGGGCGACGAAGGCGACCAGCAGTCGGAGCAGGAGAACGGTCGATCGCTCCTCGAGTGCTGCGAGCGAGTCGTCGTCGGCCGGGTCGCCGTCGGCCGCTTCGGCGAAGCCGCGACCGAGCAGTCGCCACGCCGCCAGAACGGGTCCCTCGATGTCCGCACCGGGGTCCATGCTATCAGACCCGTCGAATTGCCGCGGCAAGAAACCACTGGTCGAACGGGGTCGGCTGTCCGATCTGAACGGCCTCGTCGAAACCCTCAGACTGAATTCGGGATCAAATATCTGCGTGGGAAACTCAGTTCTTTCCCGTTTTTGCGGCCCCGTGTTAGGCATTTACGGCCAGAGTACGACTGTTCGGACAATGGCTACTGAAGCGACGTTCACGGTTCCATCCGACCAGTTTCCCTTGGGAAGTGTATTCACACAGTTGACTGGGATAACGGTTGAACTAGAACGGATTATTCCCGGACAGAAATCGATCGTTCCGTACTTTTGGGTTCGGGGAGCAGTCGTTGATGATATCGAAAGTGAATTTTCCGACCATCCGGGCGTGGAGACGATTCGGCTGATCGATTCGGTTGAGGATCAATATCTCCTGCGCGTTGAGTGGGCGAAAGAGTACGACGGCGTTCTGAACGTGTTGACAGAAACAGGAATCCCACTGATCAAGGCAAACGGGACAACCCGACAGTGGACGTTCAGCATTCGCGGAGACGATCGATACGAGATCGCCGCCTTTCAGCGACGCTGCCGAGAGTTGGACATCCCGATCACGCTGACGAAGCTTCACGCACTGACACCAATCGAGTCGGGCACCAGGGAAGCACTGACCGACATCCAAGAGGAAACGTTGGTACTTGCCTACGATCGCGGGTACTTCAACTCGCCTCGTGATGTGACGATGGAAGAACTCGGAGACGAACTCGGAATCACACATCAGGCCGTTGCGTCTCGACTTCGACGTGGGATCAAGCAGATCCTTGGATCGACGATTGCTGACGTATAGACCTCGGCCCCCGGAGGTATATAAAAGCATGTTGGAAATGCAAAAGCCACCCTGAACCGTGCGAGTCATTTAAGTAGGGTAATGGTTGGGTCTTCTCCCGAGTTCGATACGGTTCTCGAACTGTGTCAGGATCAGCATCGTCGCATCGTCCTTGCAGCACTCACGCACGAGGAACGATCGTTAACGGTGAACGATCTCAAGCAGATCATCGTCAACCAGAATCACCATGCATCGATTACAGAACTTCCCAGAGAGGAGATCTCACATATTCAGATCTCACTAGTCCATCTGCATCTCCCGAAGTTAGAATCCCTCTCGCTCGTGGAATACGATCAGGGACGCCAGCTGGTGGAACCAACACCTCAGTTCGAACAGTTGGTGCCCCAGCTGTCAGCCATCATCGATCTCGATCCCGGTCTCGAAGCGCCAGTTGCACTCTGACATCTTTGAATGGTGAACGTGTGATTTCGACAATATCAGGGAGGACAGCAACGCCTACTTTGCCGATCGAGTGATCAGCAGATCCAGTGTAGATTTCCCGGAACAAGCGAAGTCACTTCGCCGCATCCATCCTCCGTATCCGGCACGTCGTTTGTATCACTGCTGAAGGTTTCAGCAAAGCAATCTACCCGGGTGCCGTCGATCGGTTACGCCGAAGTCGCTACGTTTTTCGTCGCCGCTCGCTCACTCGAGACCGAGATCCGTGCCATCCCTCATCGTCACAGTGCTCGCCGGCAGTCTCTTCGGACTCGCCCTCGCGGCCCCGCCGGGACCGATGAACGCGATCATCGCCGAGGAGAGCGTCGTCCGCGGCTGGACGGCGGGCTTCCGGGCCGGCCTCGGTGCGATGCTCGCGGACGCGATCTTCTTCGTCCTCACGCTGGCGGGCGTCGTCGCCGTGATCGATCGCCTCTCTGCCGTTCGACCGGCGCTTTATCTCGCCGGGGGCAGTCTCATGCTCTACTTCGCGGTCGGCGCGTTCGAGGAAGCCAGGACCGCCACGTCGTTTACCGACGGCGGCCGGGACGCGACCACAGGGTTTCGGAAGACGCTCGTCCTCTCGCTGACCAACCCCTATCAGATCGGTTTCTGGCTCACGGTCGGCGTCGGTCTCCTCGAGCCGGGAACGCTCGACGTCCTCGCACACGCGCCGGCCGTCGGCGAGGCGCTCGCGGGAACGGTCGTCGTCCAGACCGGCTCGCCGGCGCTGCTGGTCGGCTTCTTCGCCGGCATCGCGTGCTGGATCGTCATCTATCCCGCAGCACTGGCCGCGGCCGGGCGTCGCGTCGACGCCTTCGCACCGGTGGTCGCCGCCCTGAGCGCCGCCGTCCTCGTCGGCTTCGGCCTGCTCTTTCTGGCGATGGGGACGCTTCGAATCGTCTGAGGGGATCAACACCGAAGCAGTTCGAACGGACTGTCGTCCGGGCGCGTAGTTTGGCTCTGGTCGCCGTCGGCGGACTGATTGCCGGTCTCACCGCCGGATCGGTCGTTTCCGGTCTCGTCCATGCCCGTCCCAACGTTCTCGAGCATCGGCAACTGGAAGTCGAACCCCTGAACGAGCTCGAACGATCCGACGGGGTCCGAGAGGAGATCGAGGAAGCCGTCACCGACGTACTGGATCCCGGCGACGACCTCGATGATCGAGTCGCCGTTGGTCGAGCCGATGAGTTCGTCACCGATCGACCAGCCGGAGCCGGTCAACATCGCTGCGTGCAACCGAATCCAGATGTTCGTGCCGTTTTCCGCGCCGATGGTGAACTCCGTACCTGACCCCGTGAAACACGTCGAGACTCGCTGTTCGGGCGCGTCGCTGGCGGCACTCGAGTTGCTCTCGTTCTGTGTCTGCGACCCCGCAGTCGCCGTCGCGACCGGAGCGAGGACGAGAAGAACTGTACAGCAGATCGCGACCGCAACGAGCGTCGGCCGACGGGCGCGTTCTATTACTACCGTCTCGAGACCCCACTGCTACGAACGCACTGGCCGTTCGATAGCGGTGGTTAGAACCCCGATCGTCGGCGACTCGAGCGACGACGACCGGTGGCTCGAGACGCGATCGCTCGAGACGTCTCTCGGCGTGTCACGGCGGCCGTACGGCATCGTCGCGTGACGCGAACGCCGACTTACTCGCCCAGGGCTGCGATCTCGTCCTCGAGCCACTCGCTGAACCACTTGACGCGTTTCAGACGCTGGTGGGCGATGCTCTCGGCGGTATCGCTCTGAACGCGCGCGGCGGCGTCGTAGCCGCGCTCGAGGACCCGTTCGACCATCTCCTCGGCGTCCATGTGCGTCCGGGCCTCGTAGCCCATGCGCAACAGCATCAGGGCCGTACCGTTGGCACCGATCTTGTCGAGGAGATCGGCCTCGATGAGACACTGCGTCTCCAGCGCGAGGTCCGTCAGATCGCCCTGATAGGAGTGGTGTTCGACTGCGCGACACACCTGCTGGACGAACGATTCGGGGTACTCCCCGCGGGACTCGAGGTACTCGCGGGCGACGCGCGCGCCGGCCTCGGCGTGGAGTTCCTGATCGGTCTCGAGTTTGGCGACGTCGTGGAAGAGGGCGGCGACGCGGGTGACGTCGACGTCCGCACCCTCTTTTTCGGCGATCTCGGTCGCGAGGTCGACGACGTTGAGGATGTGGTTGTGCCGGTACTCGGCGGAGTGCCAGGGGTACCAGCGCATACGACCGCCTTCCTCTTCCTTCTCGACGCTGGCCGAGAGGTACTCGAAGACGAAGCCTTTCATCGCCTCGAACTCGGCGTCGGACACCCTGGTCTCTTTTATTTCAACGCCCACGATAGATCCCTCCGCAGTAGACGAACGATAGTCATTACCAGAATGTTCGGTCGTTTCGTTCTTTAGCCTTTGGTTCGGGACGGTTTCACTGAGAGAGCGACGAAATATGATATCTCAGTGGTGTCCGGCGACTCGTCGCCGGTTCACGCGGCGGCTCCCGGCCGGCCCGGTGATCCCTTCGCTGTGCGGGAACCCCACGGTCTTCCGTTAAAGTCAAACAGTCGGCTCGGGAAGGAGTGGGTATGAGTAGCGAACAGGAAGCGGAATCGATCCGATGTCTCGTCGCCAAAGTCGGCCTCGACGGTCACGACCGGGGTGCCCACGTCATCGCGCGTGCGTTCCGCGACGCCGGCTTCGAAGTCATCTACTCCGGGCTTCACAAATCGCCGGACGAGATCGTGCAGGCCGCCGTTCAGGAGGACGTCGACGTCCTCGGTATCTCCATTCTCTCGGGCGCTCACGATACCCTCGTCCCGAAGATCATGGACGGGCTCGAGGAGTACGGTGCGAAAGAGGACACGCTCGTTCTCGCCGGCGGCGTCATCCCCGACGAGGATCGCGAGGGACTCAAAGACGAGGGCGTCGCGGCGATCTTCGGCCCCGGGACGTCGATCGAAGAGACCATCGACTTCGTCCGCGAGAACGTGCCCCAGCGATGAGCATGGACGCCGACGACGAATCGCTGCTCGAGGAGCTGCTGGCGGGGGAACACCGCGCGCTCGCCCGGGTCATCTCGAAGATCGAGAACCGGTCGCCGGGCTACCGCGATCTCGTGTCGGAGCTCTACGCGCACACGGGCAACGCCGACGTGATCGGCATCACCGGTTCGCCGGGCGCGGGGAAATCGACGCTGGTCGACAAGCTCGCGGAGACCTACCGCGACCGCGGGGAGACGGTCGGCGTCATCGCGATCGACCCGTCGTCGCCGTTTACCGGCGGAGCCGTCCTCGGCGATCGAATTCGAATGGCCTCCACTGTCGGCGACATGGACGTCTTCGTTCGTTCGATGAGCGCCCGCGGCACGCTCGGCGGGCTCTCGACGGCGACCGCGGACGCGGTCAAGGCCATGGACGCCTTCGGGAAGGACAAGATCATCATCGAGACCGTCGGTGCGGGCCAAAACGAGATCGACATCGTTCGGACCGCTGACAGCGTCGCCGTCCTCGTCCCGCCGGGTTCGGGCGACGACATCCAGACGCTGAAAGCCGGAATCCTCGAAATCGCCGATATCTTCGTCGTCAACAAGGCCGACCGCGACGGCGCGGACCGGACCGTCCAGGAACTCCGTGACATGGTCCAGCTCGGCAACGAGAGCGGCCCCGCCGGTGGCGGTGGCCACCACAGTCAGGAGGTCATCGACGCCCACGACGACTGGGACGGCGAGCCGGCCGACGACGGCGCGTCCGACGAGAGCTGGACGCCGCCGATCGTCGAGACCGTCGCCATCCACGGCACCGGCGTCGACGAGTTCATCGACGAACTCACGGCGCATCGGGACTACCTCGTCGAGTCCGGCGAGCACGCCGAGCAGGTGCGCACGCGCTACGCCGAGGAGATCCGCACCTTGCTTCGCGAGGACCTCCACGCCGTGCTCGAGGACGAACTCGCCGCCGCAGGCGGGATCGACGACCTCGCCGAGGCCGTCCGGCAGGGCGAGACTGACCCCTATTCGATCGCGAGCGACGTGCTCGAGCCCGTCGAAGCGTGTCTCGAGGACCTCGAGACCGACGCGGACGCGAGTCCCCGTCGGGAGTAACCACCGCCCCGCCGTTCGCAGCACGTTTTGAACCCGAACCCGAGGTCTAAGGCCGTTGCCGTCCAACGTCCCCGTATGAAAGCCCGAACAGTCCTCGGTGCAGCGCTCGGAACCGTCGGCGGGGCCATCGTCGGCAACCGCCTCCTGAAAC
>SDGW01000067.1_pt1 | contig 48157 bp, 41 predicted proteins | sample 2873831 | NCBI WGS metagenome assembly SDGW01 (sample SAMN08132700, study PRJNA421101) | hypersaline lake metagenome | isolation source: celular fraction 0.22 microns magnesium sulfate-rich crust from ephemeral... | place: Spain: Penahueca Lagoon, Toledo | collected 2011-07 | reverse complement strand
TACGACCTCTCCTTGCACTTCATCACCCAGACCGGTGGCGAGTTCTCCCTGACGCCGGAAGCGCGAACGATCGCGAGCCTCTGTTCGATGACGCTGTTGCATCGCGTCGACGAGGAAGCAGAGAAGTTAGCCGAGTGGTTCGGACTGAGCAAGCGCGAAGTGAACTGGGTCCGAACTGCGAAGGCGGGCAACGACGAGGACGGCTACTCCGAGGCGCTGCTGGGCTTGGATGAAGAAGGCTGGTTTCCGCTTCGGATTCGAGCGAGCGGGTACGAGACTGATGTGATCAGTAAGTGAACCACTAGGCTGGGGATGTTCTCCTTGGATCCAGGACGTGATCATGACGTTTCGCAACCCCCCATACGCGAACGCGGACTGGTCGAAGCGAGTACCGTTCAACCCGCATAGTTTCCTCCCGGCGCGGTGAAAATCACATCTGAATGAATGTGCTCGCTGTCCTCGACGGCCAATCGATTCGACCCACCCTGTTCCTGTACCCGCTCGGGGTCTGGGCGCTCATGGCCATCGTCGCGATCCTTAACGGCGGATTCCGGGAAGTCGTGCTCATCCCACGCGTCGGCGAGTACGCGGGCCACGTCCTCAGTACGGGCGTGTTGGTGGCTGCAATTCTCTTGCTTTCCTTTCTCTACTTTCGTGGGACGCCACTCGCGTACACGCAAGCGGAACTGCTCCTCGTCGGCGTTCTGTGGACGGTGCTGACCGTCGGATTCGAGTTCGTGGTCGGATACGTCGAAGGAACGCCGGTTTCCGTGACGGTCGGCCAGTACAACGTACTGGCTGGGCAGGTTTGGATCGCCGTTCCGCTCACGCTGCTTTTCTCGCCGCTACTGTTCGGCTGGTATCTGTCCTCATGATCAGTGACGGCTTCTGACAATGGATAAATTATATTGTTTCCACTAAGACTATTATTGTTGGGCGCGTAGTTCGTCGTATGACCGGGCCCACGGAAAACAGCGAGGACGGCACCCCACAGTACGCCCAGACGTGGAAGGAGCACACGACGGCGTTCGATCGAGTTCGATCGGTCGCGTCGTCTCTCGCGGAACCGCGAACAGCAGCGTGGATCGCCGACGAGGCGTACGTCTCCGAACCGACGACGAGAGACCACCTCTCACGGCTCGTCGATCTAGGTGTCCTCGTCACCGACGAGACCTCCGCGGGGAAGACGTACTATCCGGATCCAGTGTACACTCGACTGACCGCGCTTCGGGAGTTCGTCAACGAGAACACTGAAGCCGAATTAGCAGAACAAGCTGCTGCCGTGCAGCGCGACATCCAGACGTGGAAAGAACGCTTTGATGTCGAAAGCCCCGCAGAGCTTCGTGCGTCGGTTGCAGATGATGATCGATCCCCGGACGACGCTCAGGAACGACTCCGAATTGCAGACGACTGGGATTCGGCTACCTATCAGCTTTCGCTGCTCAAAGATGCACTTGAGCATTACGCGACGTACACGGCTCGGCCGTCTACTTCCGCATGACCCTCTTCGAGACAGACGAAGAGGCGTTACGAACAGACGGAGGACGCCACGGTGACGAAACTCGCCATAGGATCCTCCGATCGCTTCGTGAACAACTCCAGCGACATCCTGCGATCGTGGATGCAAAAGGCATCCCCGAGGGACGGTACTCCGAGATCGAAGGCACCGTCAGGCCTGCATACTTCGATCGAAACGCCGATAGCGCCATGATCAGGATCACCTGGCAGCCCACTCCGACGTTCCCGCCAGACACGGGGATCGAAGAACGCCGGCGTACGTCGCTGACCGCCAATTTTGCGGTCCACTACAGCGAATCGACCGGATTCGATTGCGGTTGGCATCTTGAACCGAATCCGCACGTCGACGGGCATCTTCACTACCAAGAGCGTGATAGGGCTAGCGAGGAGTACTCCTATGAACCGTTCTCGATCGCTGCGATGTCACCGGTCGGTGTCCTCTGGGAGATCCTGGATGCACTCGAAACGAGACTTCGGGCGTAGCGCTCTGTTGTTCCAGGACTGTTACTATAGATGTGATTAAGAGTTCAAGACGAGCGGCTCGTACCACTTGCGGTTATCCTGGCACCGTTCGACGCACTGTGCGACGTCGATAGCGCTAAGCGTACGAATATGATATGAGTACGTGTGCCCGGGGCAGAGAAACGTACAGTCGGCGAACGCGGTCAGGTGACCCTCCCGAAAGAGCTCCGCGAGGAGTTCGGTCTCCACGGCGGCGATGAGGTTATGATCCGAAAAGAATCGGGGAAAATCGTCATCGAGAGCCCGATCTCACGCGAGGACCTCGCGGAGGGGTATCGGCGTCGCGCCGATCACCACCGGTCGCTGGCCGACGAGCTGGTGGGCGTCTCGCAGGAAGCCGACGACGACGTCGGTGACGTGCCGGAGTGGTAGGTGGTCTTACTGCACGTTGCTGTAGCGATATTGTGATCGTTGAGGTAGATCCACCACGAGGATCGGAACGGCGTGGCACACGCCCCTGTCTCATCGTCCAGAACGGTGTTGGCAACAAGAACGCTGGGGCGTGTGACTCAGTTCAGGATACTCAACTTCGCAACAGTGCGTCGATTCAGCTCACACGAAGTTACTAATTCGTCCACTCCGCCGCCTGTTCGCCACAGAATTATGCGACTGGAGGTGCGAGCAACGATATGGTCGGTTGGAAAGCGCTCAAACTGGTCATCATCATGATGGTGGGCATGGCGGCGTTCGTGCTGGCCGGTGCCGCCATGCGTTTCGCGAGTCGGATCCTCTCATTTGCCTTTCTCGCGTTCATGATCGTCGTCGCCGGCTACGCCGTCTACGAGCTCGTCTCGGGGTGGACTGCCGCGGAGGCTGATGACCGAACGGCTCGCCGGACTGACGGGAGTGACTCGGCCGACGAACTTCGGGAGCAGTACGTCGACGCAGAGCTGTCCGAGTCCGAGTTCGAGCAGGAACTCGAAGCGATCATGGGAAACGAGTCCGTCAACGAGGAGGATGAGTCGTCGGTCGAACTGAACAAGGAATTGTGAACAGCACAGAACTGCTCAACTGTGTATAATTAGATTTTTGAAAATTGTTGTAGTACCGAACAGGTATGGACCCGGTAGCGACGGTCGTTCCAAAGGCGTGCGCATACATCACGCGCGACGCCGATGAACTCCTCGTTTTCGAGGGTCCAGATCACGACGAGCTGCAAATTCCGAAGGGAACCGTCGAGCCCGATGAGCGTCCTCGGAAGGCCGTCTGCCGGGAGATCGTCGAGGAGAGTGGCATTCAGGTGGGTGAATCGCCCCCAACGCCTGACGACAGACCTCTGGCAGCGTCGCGCGTCGCCGCCCCGGTACTACCTGCGACACTTCTTCCACGTGTCCGTTACCGAGTCCAGAGATCGTTGGACCCACACCGTAACGGGCGAGGGGAGCGAGCGCGGGATCGAATACGAGTTTTCGTGGGTGGAGTTGCCGCTGGCCGAGGAGTTTGCGCTCGCTCTCGACGACTACGTTCACAAAATCGACGTCGAATCGATTCGCGCGTGATCTGGAGCTGATCAGCCTTAATCACCTGCGATGTGACTCTCTCATGTTTGTTATTGTCGTCCTGATCGTGCTAGCCCGAAATAAACTGTATTTTCCAACTACATTCACACAGATTAATTATTTTGAGGCAACACTTGGAGGCTCCCTCGATTCTTTGTAAATGTGTTTATAATTCGGAAGGAAGAGATGGAAAACGATGTACGCGGCGACGGGGACCGAGACGTGCTCGAGGAAGTTGCAGAGATCCTCTCGCACGATCTTTCGAATCTGCTGGTGATCGCCCAGAGTTCACTCGAACTCGCACGTCGGCAACAAGACACCGAGCACGTTGAGCGGACCGCCGCGATTCTCGAAAACGCCGAAGAACTGACCGACGACATCGTCACGCTCGCCCGGACGGGCGAGCAGGCTGGTAAGGCCGAACCGACTAGCCTGAAAGCAGTCGCAGAGCAGGCCTGGCGTTCCGTCGGCCGTACCGACGCGACGCTCCAGGTCGCCGAACCCGCTGTGATCGAAGCAAATGAGGGGTGGCTTCGTCTTCTGCTGGAGAACCTCTTCCAAAATGCTATCGAACACGGCACCGAGGGTTCCAGTTCGCCGGAGCAACCAGAACAGGGTGATTCTGGGATAGAGGGTATCACTGTTACACTCGGACTCATTCGTCAAGCCGACGAGTCGGGATTTTACGTCGCCGATGATGGGGCAGGGTTCTCGGTTGATGATCCCGAGCGGCTGCTCGAATCAGGCTATTCCACTACCGAAGATCGGTCCGGCCTCGGTCTGTCGATCGTCCGGCGGATCGCAGATGCGCACGGCTGGTCGATAGCGCTTACTGAGAGTGCGGCTAGCGGCGGGCGAGTCGAATGTACCGGTGTCGATCTGGTCGAGTGAAGATTCTTTTTCGCTCTGGGCCAAATTGTGATGGTATTGATTCGAATATCTCACTTTCTGTATAGGTAGTATCTTTCCAAGGCCTGTCTTCCAACTAGGGCAGTATGTCAGGGCAGCAGCTTTCGAGGGAAACACCGAGTCCGTTGGTCCGCAACTACGCGGAGGAAGTCGTCGAAGCCTATCTCGATACTGCGGATGATGACTCGGTTCGCGCGACCGAGATCAAGGAGCTATACGACGATGGGAACGTCATCGAAGCGGCGGCACGTATCGTCTCCTCGGAGGATGCCGAGTAGCGCGTTTGGGAGGAGGACTCTCCTGTTAAGAGGTCTGTTTTCAGGAGTTCAGCACGAGCGGCTCGTACCACTCGCGGTTATCCTGGTACCAGTCGATGAACTGCGCGACGCCGTCGGATCATAGATCCGACGAGGATCGCGAACCTACGGTTCGCTCACCGCCCTCTCGGATGCCGATCGTCCTTCCGAGGCTCAATCGTCACCGGGTTTGTATGCGTCTCCACGCCGTTCGATCGTGTAGATGTCCAGGATTTGCGCCTCGTGATCACAGTTCGTGCCGAGTCGAAACTGGCCGATTCGGAGCTTTGCGTGTGGAGCTCCCGTCAGCGGCTCCACATAGTCGTCGGGTTCCCGCCACTGGTCGTTCACAATCTCGTCGAGCTTATCGGTGATCCGGTCCTGTGCGTGCGCATCGAGATCGTCGTACGTTCGCTTGGCTGGTGCACGAAACTGCCACGTCCATTCCGCCTCACTCATCGTCGTCGAGGATCTCCTCTCGAGAGAACGACTCGCTATCGCCGGTTCGTCGTGCGTGTTCGACGGCGGCGATTTCCTTCCAGCTCTCTCGCGTCAGGTCGGGGTGGCGAACCGAGTCGCGGAGTGCCTCCCGGATGAACTCGCTCCTGTTATTGTACCCTTCCTCCTGCCACGTCGCGTCGATATCTTCGAGGAACGATTCGGTGATCCGGATGTTGATGTTCGTCTTTCCTGGCTCTCCCCCGCCATCTGTATCTGCATTAGACATACACATGTATTACAGCGTTCTCAGCAAAAGCGTTTCCCATACGAGGAGCGCGACTGTTGACCACCTCCCGCACCTGAAGACGCGGGAATCCTACCATGGGATTTCAGGCCGAGCGTGGCCCTAAGGTTTCAAGACGCATTCGCCCCAAGCGTCAATTGCTGGGATTCAGCATCGGCTTGGGAGTCTTGTGGGACGGTCAAATGTCCCCCTTCCTCAGCCGAGTCATCGCCATCCGTGTGTTCTCTTGAATGGCTCTCTCCGCGGAGGTAGCGGTCCGCTATGTTAATCGCGCCGTTCACGTCTGCTTGGTACTCACTCATCCAGCAAGCGTCGTTCGTACATTTGAACGTCGCCTGTCGCGGGCGGTATCCTACCTTACCGCAAACGTGGCATTCCTTCGACGTGTTGTGCGGATTCACCGTCTCGACGGGGATACCCATCTCGACGGCTTTGTAGCGTATCTGCGCGTGGAGTTTGGCGAACCCCCATCCGTGGAGACGCCGGTTCATGAAGTCGCCGTAGTCCATCGACCCCCGTATGTACGTCAGGTCTTCCAGAACAAGAATAGGGTTCTCGACGGACTCGGCGTACTCCACGACTTCGCGGGTGACGCGGTGGAACACATCGTCTATCTGTCTCCACACGTCATCCCCGAAGGACTCTGCGATACGCTCGCTTCCGCGCGTCTGGAGTCGTCGTGTGGCGGTGAAGTAGGTCTTGCGGAGCCGACGAACGGTCTTGCCATCGTCGGTCCACAGTTCGGGCGCGGTCGGAGAACCGGAGTCGTCGCGGTGACACACCGTGACGAGTGACGCCTCCCCGATGTCCACTCCGATCGGCGTCCGTTCTTCGGCGGACACCTCGGAGCGTTCCTCCACGTCGCGAGTGGCGGTGACGTGGAGATACCACGTCTCGTCCCGCTCGAACAGCCGACTCTCGCCCATCGTAGCGTCTCCCGCGTTCAACGCTTCCAGCCAGGCACGCTGTTCGGGGTTCGGTTGTGCTGGCAGCCAGAGGTGGTAGTCCTCGTGGTGCGGGATTTTGACGTACCACTCGATGGCGTTCTCGGGCTTGTGATCGAGGCGTAGCCCCTCATTGGTGAATCGAACAGGGTGGTCGTCGTGAAGTTCACTCGCCTTGTACGTCGTCGTAAGTTGCGGGACGTACTTCTTGAGCGCGTTCTTCGCGTACCCGCTCAGGTCGTAGTTGACCACCACGTCGTTCGCTTCAGTCTGCGTAGTACATCGGGCGTCGAAGGCGTCTTGGAGAGCGTGCTGGTACGCTTCTCGCGTCTCTCGGAGTTTCCTCCGCTTGTGGGCGTTCGGGTCCACAAGTTTGAGTTCGAGCGTCTTCGTGAGTTCGGTCACGAATCGCCCTCCTTGTGTTCTTGAATGTAGTTCTCGATCGTCTCGCTCGAAACGTTCCCGGCGGTCCCTGCGTAGTAGCCTCGCGCCCATCCGATTTTCTCGCCGTCGTGGTCGGCGAATCGGTGGTTGTACTTGCGCGAGGAGATACCCTTGAACCAGTTGGCGAGGAGCGCCGGTTCGTTCTTGGGTGGGCTACTGACGAACAGGTGGACGTGGTCGGGCCGTACGGTGAGGTCGAGGATTTCGACGCCTTTGTCGTCGGCTATTTCGTGGAGGGTGTCTCGCACACGGCTGGCGACCTCACCTTCGAGTACCGATTGACGGTACTTCGGCAACCACACTATGTGGTAGTTGAGGTTGTAAGTCGCGTGCCGTGTGGTCTTCATCCGTGTTGCACACTATGGTCCATCGGCGTGTTAATACTACCGAATGAACGGTGGGAAATCCGGCTGTGGCGTCGTCAGTGGGTGTGTAGGCTATTGTCCGCTTGACCCCCGCCTAAAGACGGGGGTATGCGCTCGTCTCTTTATCAGCAATTGCTTCGCTAGTAGCGTCACAACCGCAACAGGATAGAACAACAAATATCTCGGTGTGACGCGCTACGGTCAGGAGTTCAACACGAGCGGCTCGTACCACTCGCGGTTGTCCTGGTACCAGTCGATGAACTGCGCGACGCCGTCGCGGATGTCGACGGTCGGCTCGTAGCCCAGCAGCTCGTTCCTTCGAGATGTCGGTATGGGTGTACTCACCATCGCCCAGCCGGTTTCCTCCTGTCGAAGCTGTCTAATCTACCTAATCCACTACACGCACGGTTTCTACTGGATCATGCCCTATTAGGGTTGGACAATACTGTCCCGTTCGAGAAGGTGAAATGGTACTCGATCAGTGGACGGTCTCGTCCGAAGTCTCTGCGTCGGACGATTCCGCACGCTGAGGGGATTCGGGCGGTTCGAACGCGCCGATCAGGAACCGGGCGAGCCAGGTGTCGAGCAGTTCATCCAGCGTCATAGACGATCGGGCGCCGAGAGCTGCCACGCCCAGCAGGCCGAAGTGAACGACCAGAATGGATGGTGAGAACGACTGGGTGACGAGCGTAAATAGGAGGCTGGCAAACGTCGCGGCGGCCAAAGCGACACCGCCGACGCGGAGGGGGGCATTCTGGATCCCCGCGTTGATGTCCTCTCTCAGCGCCTTCGCTCCCGAATTCCGCCAAATCGGGATCAGCCATTCGATGACGGCATCGAGCAGTCGGATGAACGGGCCGACCGTTCTGGTCTCCCGAAGGTCGATGACGATCACGTCCGGGTCGGGCTCTTTGGTGAGCCATCGGTAGAGGTAGGACGACTCGACGTATCGACGGCAATTCGTGGCGACCGCTGCGAGTCGGGAGTTCTCGACCGTCGTGGTTACGCGTTGTCGCGCGTTCGCCGCTCGTTCGACAACGGTGTCGGGCACGAATTCCATTACCCGATCCGCTATCCGGGTGGCGGGCTTCGACGGTTCAGGCTCTTCAGCAGTGTCGGTGTCCGTCATGGCTGATTACTCGAGCTCGGTGATTTCCGCATCGAACGTGCGATCGGGGAGATCGAGCGTGACGGTGTCGCCCTCCTGGATCGGACGGCCGTGGAAGCGCAGCGTGGAGTCGGTCTGGCGCGTCGCCAGTTCGACCGTGAGCGTGACGTCCTTCTGCGTGGGATGGTCGCGCCGGTAGATGTTCCCGTCGTTGCTCTCGAGGATGACGCCCGCGGGCTGGACGTCGACGTTCTGGATCGTCGCGAGCGTCTCGTTGCGCTCGGTTTCGGTCATCCCGGCTTCCAGGCTCTCTGCGAATTCAGGGTTGATGCTCTCGAGCTTCATCGTCGCGGTCGTCGTCGCCGGTTCGCCGTGTTCGACGGTGCTTCCGCGCCGGACGACCGTTCCGGTCAGGTCGTAGCTGTCGGTTCGGAACGCGACGTTGGTTCCGAGACTGACCTCCTGGCCGGCGTACGTCGACGCATCTCCGCTCTCGATCGTCGCCAGTTCTAGGCCGACGAATACACGGCGGGTGTTCTCGGAGATCGGGTAGGCGGTGACGTTCCGGACGGTTGCGACCGTCTCGCCTTTCAGTCTGTGTTCGTCGCCGATCTGGATCGCTTCGGCGGTGGCGGCGTCGAGCTCCGTCTCGATCACGACGGGCGTCTGGTTGACCGCGAGCGATTCGCCGTCGCGTTCGATGGCTTTGACGCTCCCCTCGACCGAGTAGTCCGCAGTGTCGACTGTGAGCCCCTGTCCGAGCTGGAGGCGGTTTTCACCGAAGACGAATCCGTCGTCGCTCTCGGTGCCGTTGAGTCTCGCGCGGACGATCACACGAGTGTCCTTGTTGTTCCCGCTGTTGGCGACGGGCGTCGCGTGCACGTCCGCGATCGTGAGGTTGCTCGGCCCGTCGAGATTCATCTCGTCGCCCGTCCCGAGGCCGAGGACGAGGGTCGCTCCCGCGACGGCTACGGCGAGGACTACCAGCACGACGAGCGCGTCGACGACGTTGACGAGGCCGAAGAGGTCGCCGTCCTCGTCGATGATCTTCATGGTGCACCCGCGTTGTTCATAGGCGAGCACTTTTCTCGGGGGAGTAAAGCCTTTCCCGATGAGTGGTATCCCGACAACCGACCAACATTATATTCATCGATGCTCGTGTCGGTCAATAGTTTCAAAGAACTTATGGTATTAGGACGGGCTTAACACAAACGATGCTCACCGGGTGGCGCTATCGGGTCGCAAGTCCGGTCGGGGCGGTCGCGCTCACGATCGGTGCCGTTTTGCTGGCGAACCACTCGGTTACACAGCACGTCTTTACAACCTACGTTCCGCTCGTCAGTCATCTCGAGGCGACGACGCTGGCGGGCGCCAGCCTCGTTCGGATCGTTTCGCTGACGGCGCTTGCGGTCTTCGTCGGGCTCATTCCTCTGTACAAACCCCGACCGCGGCGCGTCCTCGACACGGTATCAATCACGCTCAAGCGCGTTCTGAGCGCGACGCTCGCGCTCGCGACGGTCGGCTTTTTCGACTGGTCCCACCGAGTGCCGCGTTCGACGCTCTTGATAACGTTCCTGATGCTGTCAGTCGCGCTTCCGGCGTGGTTCGTCTGGATTCGGCGTCGCCCAGTCGGGCAGTCCGGGCGGGCGCTGATCGTTGGCGACGATCCCGAGCAGATCGAAAGCGTCGCCGGCGCGACGGCGCTACCGCTGCTCGGATACCTCTGTCCGACCAGCGTGATGCCGTCACCTGAGAGCGAGGTGCAGATCGAGCAGGAGCCGCCGAAAGTCATCGCCGACGGTGGCGTCATGGGGATCGAGCGGCTGGGCGGTCTCTCTCGGCTCGAAGACGTGCTCGTCGAATACGACGTCGATACGGTCGTGCTGGCGTTCCATCAGCCTGACCGGGCCGAGTTCTTCGGTGCGCTCGACGCCTGTCACGAACACGGCGTGGCCGCGAAGGTGCATCGGGAGTACGCGGATAGCGTGCTGGTCGATCCTGATGCGGTCGGACGACTCGTGGATGTAAACATCGATCCGATCGACCCGCAGGACTACATCGCCAAGCGCATTTTCGACGTAGCCTTCGCCGGACTCGGACTTCTCTTCCTCGCACCACTCCTCGTAGTGATCGCCGTCGCGATCAAGGTCGACAGCCCCGGCCCTGTTCTCTACCAGCAAAAGCGAACGGCCGGGTTCGGCGAAACGTTCACCGTCTCCAAGTTCAGGAGTATGGTGACGGACGCCGAAGCGGAGTCTGGCGCGAAGATCAGCGAGGAAGACGCCGGTGGGGTTGATCCCCGCGTCACTCGGGTCGGCCTCGTGCTTCGCAAGACTCACCTTGACGAGATCCCCCAGCTCTGGTCGATACTTGTTGGCGACATGAGTGTCGTCGGACCACGGCCGGAACGGCCGGAGATCGACCAAGATATCCAAGAGGCGGTCGCAGAGTGGCAGAAGCGCTGGTTTATCAAACCGGGGTTAACCGGACTAGCTCAGATTCATAATGTAACTGGTCATGAACCAGCACAGAAACTGAACTATGATGTTAAGTATATTAAACAGCAATCGTTCATATTTGATCTTAAGATTGTGATTCGTCAGATTTGGGCAGTTTTATCGGATATCTCTCATTTATGTGTCTTTAGATAAGATGGGAATGTATACGATATCACCGAATAGTGATTTAACATGAACTTGAAACCACGGGTGTGGTCCTCTATGGCGAAATTTGACTCTGTCTTAGGTTATTCTACGATGGTATCCAATAGTCGTAATGCAGTACTGGGGTATCATACTGTTGGGAATCCGGGCTGTTATGGGAATATCTCAGAGGCAAAGTTTAGACGTCAGATTGAGTTTCTTCAGGAACGGTACAAAATTGTAGATCTTCCAGAGGTGCTGAATGAACCAGAGAGTGGGGAGAAGAGGATTGCACTAACATTTGATGATGGTTTTCACGACTTCTATACGAATGTAGTCCCTATAATTGAGGAATTTGGAGTGCCAGTTACTGTATTTTTAAGCCCCAATCTAATAGATGACTCAAAGATTATGCGTATTCAGGACGCCCATAATATACAAAAACATGGCTCAAATATCATGATGACAAGCGATCAAATTGAATATCTTTCTAATCACAATCTTGTCTCTCTTGGAAACCATACTCTCGATCATCATGATCTAAGTGAAGTAGAAGAGCAGCACGAGATAGAACACCAGATTCTTGATTCAAAAACCCGCTTAGAGGATGCATTCGATATCTCTGTTAATCGGTTTTCGTTTCCATATGGGGGGGTTGATAACAGAAGCTTAGAATTAGTTAGGCGCTCTCATAAGTTTGCAGTTACGAGTGAACCAGATTTACTATGTTCAAATACTGCTCCCTGCCAAATCCCCCGGATTAGTGCTCATATATCAACTCCTGAATTCCAATGGGAGCTCACAGATTTGAGTTCGAAAGTTCGAGCGATCAATAGCGAGTTATTCTAGATACCCCAACGCCCGAAGACGATCTTCGTGGTCAGAATTCTCGGACTTTTCTCCATCACTGTTTTTATATCCTTCTGCTATGAGTTGACCCAAATGATCTCTTAGGTGCTCAGTCTTGTCCTCGGCACCTCGAATAGTGTTGTAGGAAGAATCAATGTAGTCCACACGAGATTGGCCTAGAACAGCAGTAATATCCCGCCTGACGGTTGCATCGTCGATCCCGTATGGGTTTACGGGACTCCCTGGTTGATTAGGATCATGAATCAATTCAGTGACTGAGAGTTTATCTTCATTGGTTTTCAGCAGATTGTATCCACTGAAACCACCAGTTGTTCCTTTCAGCATCTCCGCAGTGGTTCTGGGTAGCGCTCGTATGTTAACAGAGTGGGATACTGTTCTCTGCTCTTCATTAGGCGCGAATATGACTAATGGGACATGTATTCTCTGTTCTTCTAATTCACGCTCTCTTCGAAACCAGTTTCCATGGTCAGAAGTGACGACTACGAATACATCCTGCTCAAGAAGCTCCTCAATAAGGGGTGTTATTTTAGAGTCAAGGTCCCATATAGCTGCTTTATATAGTTTATACATCTTCTCACCGATATCCTCGTTTCCATTTATGACCTTTTCGTGAACTTCTTGGCCTCTTATGTTAATAGGAAGATCCTCATGTGTGTGCTTTGGGGCAAACCTATCAATTGCCTGGTCGCTGGCATCTAAGGGTGCATGTATATCCATGTAGTTTGCAACGGTGAAGGAGGACTCCTCAGTACTTGAAAAGAATTTACGAATATCTGCATTCATAGTTTCCGCATACTGACCCATTTGCTCATCCTTCTCATTACGTTTCGTGAAGTCCCCTCCTCTTAATTTTAGGTTTGACTTGAAATACAGGCCATTAAGTAATGACCGGACTGGTTTTCCTCGCATAAATAAAAACTGAAGGTATCTTCTTAACCTCGATTCCTGGTTCGTATCCGTGTCCTGCATCATTGGATTGGATCCTTCATCGAATAATACAACATTTGGATTAGATAGATCATCTTTGACATCGAAAGAGTCACACAGGCCGTTGAAAATAAATGGATTTGCTGAAATTGCGAATGTCCGATGAGAATCCTTGAGGAAGTCTCCGATTGTATCTATATTAGCTGAAAAGTTTGGATTTGCTTCGTGCATACCGGTTACAGAAGGCAGCTCACCAGTAAAGAAGGAACCATGAGAAGAGGGGCTTGTTGGACCAGGAACATAGGCATTCGTGAAAACGACGCCATGCGATTTTGCTAAGGCCTTTAGTCCCGGCATTGTGTCTGGGCCATCTTCTGCAAATGGAGTCGCGTCATATGAAAGCGAGTCCAAAATGAGCCATGCTGCGTCCATACTCATGTGCTACCCTAAGACTACAAAAGCTTAATCAAACGCTCTAGACACCGTTTTCCAGATCTGGCTCCGAAGCGAGGAGTGCATTAGCACTAATCCAAAGTACACTCCCGCTCCGCATAAGATTACGACTAGAAGTTCGATTAGGGAGGAAATCTCTCCGTTCATTTGGTATATACTCACAAGTAGGGCCATTACTAAAGAAGAGCTAAATAGCCAAGCAATATTGCTAATCGAGACTGGGATAGAAACGATATTAGATAAGTAGATGGCGACAAGAATAGTATTGATTGTAAATGAGAACGTCGTTGCCACAGCTGCGCCGACTATGCCGAATTCATAGACCAAAGCGCAATTTAAGGCTATATTGAGGAACATACTGATTAGAGAAGCCCTCATTCGCAAATTTGGATGGTTCATTCCAGAAAGGGTTGTTTTGAGAATCTGATTGATTGACTCGATCATCTTCCCTCCCATCAAGATAATCAGCACAAGCGCGCCTTGACTGTACTCGCTGCCAAAAATAAATGATAGAATGTGATCCGAAAGAACTAGAGATCCAAAAAAGGCTGGCACTACAAAGAAGATTGACCCAGTCAGTGCCTTTGGTAGTAGTGATTGAATCTGCTCCGTTGATCCCTCACCGTCCCAAGCGCTTATTTGTGGAAAGATCGAGGTTTCGATTGCTTTGGTTAATAGTACTGTTGCCACTGTGACGCGCCATGCAATTTCATAAACGGCAACATCTGCTTGAGTGAGAAAGAACCCGATAATAGCGATATCTGCCCAGCTATATATTGTTGAATCAACGAAAGAAAATACTGTGAATTTCCAATAATCTATTAGCGATTTTGCACATTTCCAAGTGGGGCGCTTAAATGGAATAGAGATTTTATAAATGCCCCATATCGTTACCGGTATATAGCTCACAAGCAGTCCATATATCAAAGCAAGGTTATCAAATCCTCCAACTATAAATGCTACACTGGATCCAACCCATAGTGTTTTTCGCAGAACATCTAAGATTGCGATCTCCCCAACCCGTAATTCTCCTTTTAGTATATTTTTCGGGAAAATGTAGAGGGATCTTAATACTGTTCCGACAGCTAGCAAAAGCGCAACATCTGTGCCGATATAATTGTTGATATGATTCCCGAATAGAAGTATGAATGGAAATAGGACTATACTAGTGATAATTAGAAAAACTAAGCCGGTACCTAGGAAGTTGCCTGAGGAATCTTGTTCACTAAGTCTCTTTACAAGGGCATCACCTCGACCGAAGCTTGCCGGTATCGATATAAAACCAATCATCATCTGGAAGAGAAAGAATATTCCCATGGTTGTAGGACCCAATATGTTGGCAAAAACAGCGATTGAACCGAATGTAAGTATTGTAGTAGATAATCTTCCCGAAAGGACTTTAAATGTGGATTTATGTATGTCCATATACTTGTTTAGCTCTTCGTGCCAAATCGGTGCTAGTTTTTGTTAGTAGCTATCACGTGGAAAACTTCTGCCTCCGTCTCTAACCGACGCGTAGTAAAGCCATGACTCATTAGAAGTTCTTCAATTTCGCTGGATTTTACCCCTATCGATTGGAGTTTCTCAGGATGAACTTCACAAATCAGCAGCCGGATGTCCTCCAAGAGCTCTTGAGTGCCTTTTAGAACGGCATATTCGGCACCTTCCACATCGATCTTCATGACGGATGGTGATGGTATATCGTTATTCCTTACCAGCTCCGTCAGTCGCTGTTGGGGGATTTGAATGGTAGAGGAACTCTCAAGTGTGGAGTGAGTTGAATCGTCTGAATCCTCGCTAGCTATATTAAATGGCACTAGCTTATTATCATCGCCAATAGCTGTCTGAATACAACTCCATTCTTGACCATTGAGTGCTAAGTTCCTCCTCATCTTTGATATATTACTAGAATGTGGTTCAAAAGCGAACACTGATACATCATCCGTTGATGACATTACAAATGATGAATAGATTCCAATGTTTGCGCCGATATCATAAAACACATCTCCAGATTCAAGGTTTTCGATCAGTTCAGAAAGCACCTCTTCCTCTCCTACCAAGCTATTCACCCGTAAGTATTCAGTATAACTCGTTATGTGGAATTTTGCAATAGTGTCACTCATCTCTACTGAATGCACTTTCGGAGACGATTCAAGAATCGCATCTATAGATCTATGAATTAATCTATTTAGCCCACTTTTCTTTAATATCTTTCGGATCGGTCCTCTATATACGGACTCTTTTAACTGCAGAAATGCTCTAATAGCCATTATCGGCTTAATAAGATACAATCACTTAAATATGCTCATCATCCTATTAAGACCGGGCGCTGTCTAGCTCTGGAGTGAGCAGGTCGAAGAGCTAGATTTTCAATGCCCACTCTCAGACCTGCTCGGAGAGAGAGTTTCGCGACGGATGATCTTGAGTGTTGGCAGCGTGAGTGGACGCCGACGCCCGTTAGGGCGTCCGGCGTCCGTCTCACCGCTGCCGGAGTATCGATCAGAGAAACAACCGCCTTGTTACGGCTGCTCGGCGTGGATCGCTCGCATGGCCCGATCTGGCAGTGGATTCACCGGCTGGCCGACAGCCTGGCGGACCCGCCAACGGCCCCAGCCGTCGCGGATCGCTGTCGATGAGTTGGCTGTCCGACTTAACGGGGAACTCCACTAGCTGTATGCGGCGATCGACACCGAGACAAAGCTCGTGCTGGGCGCTGAACTCTTCGAACACCGTGGCACCGACGCTGCAACGGCGTTGCTGCGCTCCCTGGAACGGAAACACGATCTCGCAACCACCGTGTTTCTGGTCGATGGCTACGGCTATCTGACTGCCCTCGTACGCCTTGATCTCAGCGGTCGGCTTGACTACACCTTCCGAAACCACATCGAAATATGGTTCCAGACCCTCAGAATGCGGATCGACAACTTTCATGCCTCCGGGGTGTGCAGTCAGGCGAGCACCCAGCAGTGGCTCGCTGTCTTCGTTGAGTATTACAATCGACAGCGGCCGCATCAGACGCTCAACCACCGCACGCCGGCTGAAGAGGTGCTAAACTAGACAGTGCCCGTTACCACCTTTGTTTTAGATCGTGATCACTCCGTTGCCAAGGTTTGGATGTCGCCACGCATTACCTGACGTATGCCATACCCGAATGAGATCGCAGATATTATCGCATAAAGCGAAATGCCAACAGATGCAAAAATTGCAAAACCGGCAAAGACTTGATGAAGAACGATTACTAGTATCATCGTTGTAATTGTATCTGAATATCTAGTATGTGGATTAGATATTGATGATATAATAACATGGTGGGTAAACACAACATACGCAGTGCCACCGATAATACCTGTTGTCAGATACATCCTCAAATACGAGTTATGAGTTGAACGCAGTTCCTCACTAGAAATAAAAGATTTCAGGTGTTCTATCTGGTCTCCTGGACCAAACCCTGTAATGGGCTTTGTCTTTATAGCTTCGACTGCCGCTGGCCAGAGTACTTCCCTCCCTTGGAGACTCAAAAAAGACGCCATATTAACTTGTGGCACGATGCCGGAATAAAGTGCAGTAAAGCCCATTGAAGAAATGAAGACTGACATTGAGATCACCCGCTTCGAAAATATACCGGAAAGAGTGAATAAAATGAATAGTATGCCTCCACAGATACTGAAGTAGAATGCTGCCCGACTCCCGCTTAGATATGCACCAATGAAATTTAACCCGATGGGGATAATTAGTATTCTGTTCGAGAGATTTTCTCGAAATTCTCCTAATGACGCTATGAAGGCTACACTCGTTAAGAATCCTAATAGGTTCGGTTGGTTAAATGGGCCTTGGATTGGATGAATAGAATCTGGTGAAAATAGTGGCGTCGGGAGATTGAACCCCCACTCATAAGCATGGATGGTGAAACCAGCGATAGTATATGAGTTAATGATCGCTGTAGGTATGCTTATTAGCGCTATGAGTGCACTCAGCCTAGATAGTATCTTAATAAAGCTTCCAACTTCTATCTGGTATGGGATAATGAATAGGTTTATGGAGGTGAAAATGATGTATGTACTAAGTCTAATAGATGGTGAGAAGGGATCATTACCGGATGCAAGAAGGAACAGTATGTTTAAGATATGGGTGCCGAATATGATGAGCAGCGAAAATACTGCTACCTTTGTCCCTTTCAGGAAAAAAGATCTGTTTGAATATATGTAGATGATCAAAGCAGTATATGAGATTGATGCAAGACTATATGCTATGGGTAAGGCGACTTCGGGACTTCTAGCTAAGACACTTGATAGAAGAAGTGAATAAATGATAATATGGATGGGTATCAATTTAGAAAAGCGTGTTTTTAGCCCAACGATGGTTGGACTGGATGTAGAACCCGACATGATTATGTTGTTGAAAAGTGAAGGCAGGTATTAAGTATTGACGTTAGGCACGCAGGCAGAAACACTATGAGTTTCATTCTATATGGGGTCTATCACTAGTTTATCATCAGCAACCAGTTCAAGGCATTCCTGAACGATCTACCTAGTAGTTGATATTATGTTCTTTGAGGGGCCTGACTACACTAATTCTTCACTTGACCGCTTCTCAAATCTGTAGGCGGCTAAATACCACCGGAGCTATTATACCATGTTGTGGACTTCTAAGACGTAATGAGTAGTCATGCACCACTTGTGTCTGTGGTGATCCCAACCTATAAAAGACAATCTCAGCTACGCCAAGCGATCAATTCTGTTGATGAACAGACCTATGACAACATTGAGATTATTGTTGTTGATGATGATCCTGCCTCTGAGTTACGAGAAACTGCGCTAGATCTCGGTGCTCAAAAATATATCCAACACAGTGAGAACCGCGGTGTTTCCTACTCTCGAAACGACGGTATTCGCGCCTCTGATGGAGAATACGTCGCCTTTTTAGACGATGACGACCTTTGGATGCGAAACAAGATCGAGAAGCAGGTCGAGCTGCTGACTGCATCCGACGAAACCTACGGAATGGTTTACGGTGGCTATCATGTGGAGAACCCTAGTGGTGGGCGAAAAACTGTTGTTCCGGATACGACCGGTGATGTATACGACAACCTGCTTGAACAGAACTTCGTCTCTACGCCGACCGTGATGGTGAAGTCAGAGTGTTTCGACGAAGTCGGTCTGTTTGACGAGTCTCTCGATTTCGGTGAAGACTGGGAGATGTGGCTCCGCATCGCGAAGCAGTATCACGTTGGCGTTGTGCGAGAACCGCTTGCCGTCATCTGTCAGGACCACTCAGATCGGTTATCGCTCGACTGGGAAACTCGTTACCGCTCGACAAAGCAAATTATGGACGCGTACAGAGAGGATTTAATTCGCCTGGATAGCGCTGCTAGCCGACGTTACCGCCTCTACGCTGTGACGTGTCTCCACACCGGGCGTGAGCGAGAGGCCCTAGATTATCTTATCCTCTCGATCCGGTATCAGGCGGATTGGCTCTCGATCTTGTACCTCATTCTGTTACTCATAGACGAGAGGGGAATACGTCAGGTGTTGGAACTCAGGGAGCGTGTCAGGCACTCTGGCTTCTCGACTGGAATTAGGCGTTGGATTCGCGAGATTGATCTGCCCGTCTGACGACCGTTGAGTTACTCTTCGTAGCCTCGCAACTCAGGTACGCTTCAGGCGAGTAGCTAAAACCGAAGCCTTGAATTCACTTACTGCAGAGAAACAATACGATGAACAGGCGCGTACAGCGTGTTTTTGTTTTCTCTACTCACGATATCTCAAAAGTTCAGGGAACGACAGAGGCTCACTACGTCTCCAAATACTTCGGAAGGGTTTTCGACACTCACGTGATCGCCCCTCTCTCTTCTGATATCGAAGGGACGAACTCTCACGACTACAGTTCGACGGGACTCCTCGGGATTCTCGTTATCAATCTCTTATTACTGCCGCGGTGGATCTGGTTGGCGGCGAGGCGACGTCCCGACGTGGTCTATGCTTACCGGAATGTGATACTCCCTCCGCTCGCGATCAAACTTCTGTTCGGGTCTGTTATCGTCTACGATCTGCGGGTTGACCCGTATCGACAACCGAAAGAATTCAACCCGAACACGCTCGCGAACTCGATCTTCGTCGTCGTTTCCCGAGTGGCCCACGCCGTCGCTCTCCGGTTCGCAGATGTCGTTCTGACGCTCAGCGATCCACTCGAAGAGAGTATCGTCGAAAGTTTCTGGCTATCGAGAAGCGACATCCGCATCGTTCCGCTTGGCGTCGATCCCGATGTGTTCGAACCTGCCGAAGCTAATAGTGGGGGCTTCGATATTGCTTACGTGGGGTCTATTAAGCCCCATCGCGGCGTCGAATCTATCGTCGAAGCGTTGAACGAACTCCCGGCTGACGTTCAGGCGGACGTCTCGGTGCAGCTATTCGGGCCAGCGGTCGACGAGTATGTCGGGGAAATCGAAAAATTGGCCGCAAATCGTGCGTATACTTTGAACTGGCACGGGCTCGTCCCCCATCAAGAAATTCCGGAACGGGTCGGCCGATGTGACTGTGCTGTCTCACCATTACCTCTTCACGAGGGGTTTGAGGTCAGCTCGCCGGCGAAAATCTACGAGTACCTGGCGCTCGGATTACCGATCGTTGCAACTGCGATCACACCCCACGAACGTATTCTACAGGATGGTCACGACTCGATACTTGTCGCGCCGGACGACCCCCCCGAGATGGCTGCGGCATTCCGACGCCTCAAGACTGACGACGCATTTCGGGCAGAACTGGCTGCGAACTCTCGACGAAAGGGCATTGCAAACGGTTGGGACACCCGTGTAAATACAATTCTCGACGCCCTTGACGGGCAATCCGAATTACGAGTCGATCATCGATTCTGATATTCAGCTATGATAGTTCTCGATACAGTTCCCGGATCTGCTTCTGTGCGCGGTCTCTGTCGAAGTTCGCAGCTCTCGAGGGGCACGCTTCGCTCATCTGGGTTCGCAGGCGTTCAGATCCCAAGAGATCATCGAGTGCAGTGACGAGTGCGGCGACGTCTCCGGGCTCGATCAGTATCCCGCACTCGCCGTCAGCGACCTGTTCTGGGATGCCGGCGATGTTCGTCGAGATCACGGGAAGGCCGGCGGCGAGGGCTTCGGAGATGACGCGAGGTGTTCCCTCCCGATAAGACGGTAACACAAGGGCGTCTGCGGCAGCAAGCACCTGAGGTATGTCTGCCCGATATCCCAGCCGCCTTACGTGCCCTGACAGCCTACGACTCTCGATTTCGTCATCGAGTTCTGAAGCGAGCGGACCTTCTCCGGCGATGAGTAATTCGACATCGTGCTTTTGCCTGATCTGACCGAACGCCTCCAGAAGATCGAATAACCCTTTCCCGTCCTCAAGTCGACCAATAAAAAGTAGGCGCAGAGCAGCCTCGCTCCCGGGGAGGACCGCTGGTGATGCGTCGGCAAACTGTTCCGTTTCGACGCCGTGATAAATGAGTTCGTACTGGTCACGGCTGCCTATTTTTCGTTCTAGGAAGTCCTCGCGGATGTTCTCAGATTTGACAATAATACGCGTCGCTAACGGCGCAGAAATGCGTTCCATCGCGTATACGAACGTATTTAGCATGGTTGAGCGGTCGTCTGTGATCGGATCACCGTGGATCTCGTGAATTACGACGGGAGTCCGTGCGAGCGCTCCTGCCCAGCGACCGATGATGCCCGCTTCGGTGCTGTGCGTATGGATTATCTCTATCTCATTTTGCCGTAGATATCGCACGATTTGGGCTACGGCAGGAATCGTTTGATAGAGCGAATAATGCCGAAGGTGATCGAAACAGATGGTTTCAACGCCGAGTGCCTCAATCTCAGCGACTCTCTCCTCGTTGTATTCAAGTCCACACCCCATGTGTAGCCGGTACTCTTTTTCTGAGTTCAGTAGGGCCTCGATTTCGTTGACAGTCGTTGTTTCAGCACCTCCTCCGAGGAAGCGGGTGATGAGATGTAGGACATTCGTACTAGTCATGTATCGTCGTTCCAGCGTCCATTCCGGTATTCGTCGGCTATGCAGGCCATGGTGTGCACGTCAAGTTCGCCGCGGGCTCGCAGGGACGCAGCGTGATCGAGGACGGCGTCAAGTTCAGCGAGCAATCGATTCGGTTCCTGTGCGAGATTAAACGGGTGGAACCACAGATGGAACACCTCACCTGTGCTTGCAGCGCGATTTAACCCTGCAATAGCGCGGTTCCGTTGAGAGTGGTTCGGGGTGTACTGCCAGCCGCCGTGGTAGGGTCGGAACGCCTGCGACCCGGGGATTTCGACCATCCCCGACACGCTTCTTGGAACCACGGTTGGTGGAGTAGAGCACGTCGCTTCGTCGACGAATCGCGAGAGCTTCCGTCCCGTTTCTGGGAGTTTCTGAGTCTCGTACCAACGCGCGTCGACACCACGATATACGTCGAACCCAGCCTCGCGGAGGACATCTCGGTGGTTGATGCGGTTCCTCGGGAAAATGAATGACCGCGGTTCGACGTTGGCCGACCTCGCCCTCGAAACCGACTTCTCGACATCTGCCTGTGCTGTCTCTCGAACTGCCTCGCTGAGGTCGGGATGTGTATGGGTGTGCGACCCAATTTCGTGATTGACAGCCGCGTCGCGTATCCAGTTGACGAGTTGAGGCTCGTACCATAGTCGTTCCTTGAGCCCGGTTCGGCACGGAATGATGTGGTACCAGTTGTCCGCGTCATCTGGGTGGTAACTTGCCAACTCCGCGTGGGGATTGCGACCATGTCGGCAGTCCGTCAGCAAATGTGTGACGATGGCCCACGTAACGGGTATTCGGTGTTTGTCGAAGAGGGTAAGCAGATTCTGAATCACCTGTCGTGTGCCTTTGTATCGGTGTTCGCTGGACGATCCCGTGTCGAACGTTCCCCAGATTAATTCGGTGTCGAGCGAGATGACGAACGCACCCGTTTCGCTGCATGTCATTCGCTCAGGTAGCCAAGGTCGCCAAGCCGGTCCTGTACCGCTTCTTCTGGGCGTTTGCGCTCGCGCTTGCGGGCCGTGATCCACCCGCGGTCCTCGTAATTGATTTCCCGTTTGGCAGCGTTAGATTCCGATTCGAAGAGTTCTGTTCGTGGAGTTCCGTCCATTTCGTTCGGAACAGGGACACCGTGCAGGTGGAGGAGCGTGGGTGCGATGTCTGTGATGTGCATATCGGTAACGGAAGCGTTCGCGTCCAAGTCGTTGCCGTACGCGATGAACAACCCTGTGTCCTTGTTCTCTCCTGACCACTTCTTTGGGTTTCCGAACGATTCATTTGCACCAATACTCCCGTCGATGTAAATATTCGGTGCCTGTTCGATGACGAGGTCGGGGCCATCGTCAACGTACGGACCCTTCCAGACCGACTCGGCAGGTCGCGCAGCATTCACGACCTGTGTTCCGTCTGGTGCTCGGAGGCCATCGAGGTCGTCTATGAGCTGGTCTTTGATAGATGCTTGCTCGGCCTTGTCGTCGGCAAGGACGTATACTGGCCCCTGCCCACTCGCGACAGCCGTTGAGGCCTCCCAGTCGATCATATCTTCTTTACCGCTCTTTTTTATCTTCCCATCAGCGTCCGGAAGCAGGTCCTTGAACTTCGACGGAAGGACTCTTCGAGCCCACCATTCCAGTCCGAGTTGGTTCAGTACTGGACGGACTCGGTCTCGGGTGATCCCGGCCCGGTGCATGAAGTCGCTTGCGCTAGTCGCTCTGACGAGATACCCATTCTGTTCTAGCCAGGTGTTGATGTGGAACTGGGTCTCTATCTGATTCGACCCGTGATCTGACATTACGAATAAACGGTCGAGTTCGTCCATCTCCAGCAACGATCTGATCCGATTGTCGATACGTTTCCACGCCTCCCGTACAATATCTTTATTCCAGTAGAAATGCTGAAGAACGTTTATGTAGAACACGGTCATGTGTATGAGTTCGTACTCGCCCGCTGCCAGTCTCTCCTCTAAAACGTCGAATCGCTGATCGATAAGTCTGTAGATTTCGTCGATACAACCGTTCTCCTGGTCGGTCTTTTCGAGCAGCGAAAGCTGTTCCGGGTGTACCTGATAGTCGAAGGCGGTTCGGAGATCTGACTCGACTGTTTCTGGGTTCGTATAGCCAGTCTGCTCACTACCCGGTCCTCCGGCGATGAACTCGCCACTGATGTCAGATGGTGGATAGCCGGTCGGGAAGTTGATGACTGACGTGTCGCCTTCTAGTTCTTTCCAATACTCCCGACCGTCGAACTGATTTGATGAACTCGCGTTCGAGATGGTGTGTTCCGCTCTGTCTATATGCTCCCACCAGAAGACTCCTAATTTCCCAGGATTGACTCCGGTAGCGTAACAGCGCCAGTTTGGACACGTAACTGGCGGGAGGCAACTCTGCATATCCATTGCTGCCCCATCAGTACAGATCTTTTTGATGTTCGGGAGCTCCCCCGAGTTGATCCAACCATCTAATAATTCGAAGGAGGCACCGTCTAACCCTAGTACGACCGTTGTCATGAACATTTCACCGTTCGATTGCTCGAAGATCCCATGTTATCTCTACCTAATTGGCCCCTGTAGTATTAGTTACGGTCTCTACTGTCTCGATTCGCGTAATCCGCGCACCTGCGTTCCTCTCTGCCGACGAAGCAGGGCGCGACAATCCTGACACATCGTGATACAGATTGAGATGATAGCTGTTAATGAGTCCTCAGTCAATGATCAACTGACGATGCGCTACCAGCTGCAAAGTTCTCCCCATTGATATCTTACTGAAACAGTCGGTCAGGCGTCGTTCGTGCTGTTGACTGCTTTGAGTTCGAGCAGGGAACCGTTCAGAACTCCAGACTTGTCGACACTCACTCGCTGATCACCCACTCTGTACGTTCCTTCGTACGGTACCGTTACAGTAAACTCTCCGTTCGCGTTCGATTGGACTTTACGTTGGTAGGTGAACGACGCACCGTCGACGGTGACATCTGTACTTATCAAAAGTGATTCATTTGGTGCACCTGACCCAGTAATATCTGCTCCGGGAACGACCGCGAACGCGGCCCTAGAGCGATCCTCGTCGACGTAAAGCAATTGATAGTGATCTAGACTGCCCCCACCGTCACTGCTTGCCCCTGGGCCCTCGAGTGACCCACTTTGCGTCCCGTTGGACCAGGAGATTCCACCGATATCGCTGACGATGTATCCGACTCGACCATCGAGTTTGTCGAACTGCTCATCGGGGCGACCACTTGACCGAAACCCTGGATAATTCTCTTCTGCGTACCAGTAGCTCTGTGATTCACCGTTCACCAGATAGTTGTACATCCGGTTCCGGTCCCATTCACTCAAAACGTAGTTCTGCGGGTACTCTCGTCCAACCTCTTTAGAGTGCTCCGCGATCGTCATCGTCGCCTCGTACTCGGCGTCGCTGTAGGTGACCTGACTCACCAGCGATGGAACGAGCAACATTCCAAGACCCGCGAACAGCACGAACACACCGAGCAGATACACGACTTTTCCCCGGCCGTCGGGAATGGAGATCGTCAGGATTGGCTGCTCTCTTGTACTGGTGGCACCGCCCAGTAGCTTTCCCGTACTGTCTTCTTCCTCTCGGAATGGTTTCGGCGGTCGTGCTAGGTCTACGGCCGACAGCACGTGGACCAGCCCTAGTCCGCCCAACACAGCGATGAACAGCGAAAGTTGTCCGGTAAATCGCATCTGAATCCCTGCTAACACCGTCCAATACCCCCCGAACGTCGCGAGCAACAACCACCCAGGTTCGTACCGCCGGTACGCGGCCCACGTTGCCCACCCCAGCGGCACCAGCGCGAGATAGAAGGCAAGCCCAGTCTGAGTTAATGGACCGAAAATGAACCCGTACTCGGCGGCGAACAGCGATTGCGTCTCGGTGATTCCTTCACGGAAGAAAAGATTATCAGCGCGCTCGCGCAGTTGGGCTACTTCTTCGGGCCGAAGCCGCTGGAACAGCCATAACCCTCCACCAGCGATGACTGCCTCGAGTACGACGAGCACGCTCAGCGGTCCGTCGAAGCGCCGCCAAAGCCCTCCGAGTACGACCACGGCGATCGCACCGCCGAACACCATTAGAGGCGTGTACGCGGCGTACGCTTCGTGCCACCCCCACCGAGCGTGAAATAGATACGAGATCGCACTCCCGATTCCGAACCCGAACAGAGCTGGAAGATTCGCGAGTGCTGGCGATATGTCTTCGCGAGCATCCATCGCAGCCCGCAGTCCGAGATACCCCGCAATCGGAACGAACACGAGCGGTGACCCACCCCAGGCGTGGGCCGAGAAGCCGACGCCGATTCCGAGTCCGACCACAGCGAGCCACGTCCACGCGTTAGTCAGGTGACTCCGTAGTGCGGCATCGCCTGACGCCCCCTCCTCGCATCGTTTCTGGAGATCGACCGCCAACCAGGCCAGCGCCAGCACCGTCATCCCGAGCCAGAAGTACTGGTGGATCTGGTGGTCGATGAAGCCGATCCCGGTGTACACGGCGTGGGCCGGGATCGTCGCCAGCACGAACACCGACGCGATGCCGACGCGCGGATCGTCGGTCAGGACGGTCGCAAGTTTGTACAGCACGACGCCGAGTGCGAGCGTGGCGACGACTGGAAGCCACGCCGCGACGGTTGATGCCGCCGCTTGGCCTCCGCCCAACAGCTCAGCGACGAACCAGTTCGTCGCGTGTGCAAGTGGTCGTCTCTCCCCGACCCCGTTCGGAAGGCTCGTGATCACACTCCAGTCGGTCGGGCCGGACGACCGAGCGAGTAGTTCCTCCATCCAGTACCGGAAATAGTAGGGATCGTTCCCGGGCGACACGACGTGTTCGCCGCGCATCACTGACTGGTACGCCGTGATCCGCATGACGAACAGAAAGACGAGCGCGCCGGCGAGTCCGGCCACTGCCCGCAGATCGACCGAGATATCGAAGTCGAAATCGAACCCCTCCCCGAACGACGTATTCTCGTCAGTCTCTACAGACCCATCCGACATCGCTGCGGCGACGGCGTCTCGATCGGCGACTTGGTACTCCCCGTCGATCTTCTCGACGATCCCCCGCGAGACGAGCTCGCCGAAGGTCCCCGAATCAGCAGGAATCTCCTCGAAGGTCCACGTCTCTCGGTCGGCGTCAACCTCCAGTACGGCTTCGAGCGTCTCCTCGGCGTGGGGGTGGTCGTCGAGGAACGAGCGGACGGCCTCGCGAACGGTCGACGACTGGCCGGCCTCCGGTGACATTGCTACGAATGGTTATAGCCGGATGTGATGGGCTTTTCGCTTGACGCAGCAGTGGATAATCCATTCATTAGGATGCCGCATCCGCACTCCCGATCCAGAACCGATCACAGACCCACACGGCACCGGCGACGAACACCGCCCCGACGGCCATCCACCAGTCAGCAGAGACGTACAAGCTCAGCGTCGCGTGACGCCACCACGTCACGGGATAGAGCCACGCCGCGGCCTGCCCGTCCGCCCACGCCTTGACCGCGTCGACGAGGAGGTGCGTCAGGGCGCCGCCACCGAGCACTACAAAGGCATAGCGACGCTTGCGAGCGAACAGCATCGCGCCGATGCCACAGAGAATCACGGCGCCGGCGAGCGTGGAGAGGGCGCCGAAGCGAAAGCCGACGCCGAGTAGCGACTCAACCCGGACCTCGGAAACGAACATGCCGATCCGATTCAAGTCGGGGACCATCGAGCCGATGGCGCCGATCGCGACCCACTTCGGCGTGAGTCGCTCGACGTACCAGCTCAGTACCGTGAACACCGCGTACGCGACGAGCACGTGTGTGAGCAGATCGGCCATCAGCGATCGCCCTCCTCGCGGGGAACGATCGCCAGTCGCCCGACGTCGATCCGCCAGTGTCTGAAGAAGTAGCCGATCGCGAGCATCGCACCGACTAGGGAGATACCGAGCTTGTAGTACCGACTCGTGCTGTCGGGCGTCACCACGACGGTCCTGCTGGCGTCCATCGTCCGATCCGCGTGGAGCGTGCCGTACACCTGTACGAACCCGCCTGGAGAGACATCGCCGCGAAATCCGTGTACCGTCAACTCGGCGACGACATCGTCGTCGCGATCGAGTACGTGAATCACAGCATTATCGCCGTCGACGGACTGCACTTCGCCGAACACCAGCACCTCGGATCCGCCGTAGGATTCGAAGTCCTCGTCGAGTTCCTCGGCCGTCGGGTGCGGCCATCGGTCGTCGTACACGGTTCCGTAGTGGACACAGAGACCGACAGCGCCGAGCAGAAGGAGCCCGCACGCCAGCATCCGAACGTATCGGTTCACGGTTGTCGTCTGTTCGTTCGTTGAACGAACGACTTGACGGTGTCGACGTCAGGCAAGATATCAGATCAAGGATTTTAATCAGTAATAACTATTTTAATAAACACAGCGGGTACAGTGATATTCTCCCGAAATTCTCCTCTCTTTTGCGTGGCAATAAGGACACTCGGGTCTAGGTTCCTTCTTGGATACAGGGGCGTATTCGGCAAGCATCTCTAGTACTCCCGATACTGAAGCGCTAATCTTTGAGATCATCTCCTCACTGGTTAGGACACATCTTCTAAAATCTTTCGTCGAGAGTAACAGCGTATAGCATCACTGATCCAGCACAGCCCGCTGCGGACGCCTGCTTAGCCGTCTGATGGCGTACTGATCGGCGTCCGTCTCAGTGCAGTCAGTTCATGTTGCAGTGATCGCGCGTTATCGGTCAAGCGCGCGTCACATGCCCCCGGTGAACTACCTCGACAAACAAGGACCGAAGCTGGCAGAGACTACCCTGCAGATGATTAATCTTCTTCCTGTTCTTCGCGCTGTTCCGAGAGCTTTTCCCAAATTTCCGTACACCCTGCGCCGTCCTCCAGGTCTTTCAGGTGTTCCTGTGTATCTTTGTCTGAACTGGCCATGTTACTCAGGTTCTTAGTAAGTAATCTCATCCATATCGTATAAATCTTTCTTAATCCTAATTCCTGTGTCACATTGATACGGTTACACTATGACCGAGGTGCTGCCAGGGAGTCTGACCCGTGCTGCCGGACCACGGTCAAGCATAAATGAACGGGCCGCAAATCGTCTGCAAATGTCTGAGCTAGACGAAACGGACCTCCTCGCGAAACTCGATCTCAAGGAGTACGAATCGGAGGCATTGAACCACCTGCTGGTGTTCGGTCGAACCACCGCACCGAATATCGCTGAAGCAACCGGGATTCCAAAGGCGCGGGTCTATGGCGTCCTCGATTCGCTCGCAGATCGTGGGTTCATTAAAATCATCCCCGGGCGACCGAAAGAGTATCAGCCCAAATCCCCCGCGGAGATTCTCAAGCGGGCGACGGAAAACCGTCGACAAGAGTACGAAACGTATCGGCGTGATATCGACGATATTCGTGAGGAGTTCCTTTCGACATTCGAACCCCAATTCCAGAAAGCTAGTGAGGACATTTCTCCGACCGAGGAGCTGTTTCACGTCGTCGATGTCGGCGATCCCAGCGAATCAGAAACCCGTGCACTCTATCAGGCCGCTGAACAGGAGATCAACGTCCTGACGAAGAGCTTCGAGTACCTTGACGACATCGAACCTGCACTGGAGAATGCGCTGGAGCGCGGCGTGACGATCAGTGTCCTGTTCGTCCACCCGCAGCAACTTGCCGCCGAGAATAGATCAATTCAGGACACGATCGTCGACCAGTTGGCTAACACGTATCCATCGATCGACTACAGGTTCAGCAATAACTCGCTCCCGTGGCGGGGCACGTTTGCCGATCCGAGTCCGGAGTACGATTCCGGCCGTGCAATTCTCCTCGTCGAAGAAAACGAGATTCCGCTCCATATGCGCCAGGCGGCTGTCACTGAGAACGGGTCATTCGTCTCCGGATTGGACCGCTATTTCGAATTGATTTGGAATCACGATAGTACAGAGCCACCTGTGCATCAGTAACGGCAGAATTCCTTACTGATTGCCGGCAAAGACGGTGGTCGAGCAGTCCTGATCAGGACTTTGCCGTGATGAGGTCGCGCACGCTCTCCTCGACGGAGTGACGAACCTCCCAGCTGAGCTCCCGTTCCGTTCGGGTCGTATCTATCGGAAACTCACTGACGAGCGTCTCGCCGCTCCGTGGATTCTCAGTGAGCGTCATCTCGGGTTCCAGATCGGTATGTTCACGAGCGATATCACAGACCAGTTCGGCGATCGTCTCGACGCTCGGATCCTCTGAACTAGCGATTGTGTATTTCTCGACGCCGGTCGTTCCCCCTTCCAGTTGTTCGACGAGCACCTCGGCGCTCCGCACGTATGCGCGGGCTACGTCCTTGACGTGGATGAAGTTGCGCGATTGCGTTCCGGGTTCGTAGACGGTCAGCGGTTCACCAGCGAGCGCACGATCGACGAAGAAGTTGATGACCGTTCCCTTAGAGATTGATTGTCCATCGATCTGATGTTCGCCATAGAGGTTGGACTTGAGGAACATATGCGCCGGGAACGCCCCGTCGGCGAGGGTATCGATCGCCCGTTCGCCTGCGAGCTTTGTTCGTCCGTACCAGTTGAGCGCATCTCGCGGATGATCTACGGTGATCGGGAACTCCTGGGGATCGCCGATGAGCGCCATACTGGCTGGGAAGATCAGGGCGGCGCCGTGCCGTCGACAGAACCAGGCAACGTCATTCGTTCCGGTGACGTTGACCTCGTATGCGAGATCTGGGTTGGTTTCGCAGTCCTCGACGCCGCTGATCGCGGCGAGGTGCATCACGATGTCGGCACCTTCGAGGGCGTCGTACAGTCGCTCGCGGCCTCTGATGTCGACGTGCTTGACGGTCACGTCACCGATTTCGCGGACGGACCCGCGGTAGAAGTTATCGATTGCCGTAATCGACCATTCCGGGTGGGCCGCTTGGAGTCGCTCGACGACGCGACTGCCGATGTAGCCCGCAGCCCCAGTAATTGCTACGTGCGGTGGATGATCCGGAGCGGTCGATTGTGTGTCGGTATCGTCTATGTGTGGTGCGTCTGTCGTAGGTGTCTCAGTCATCGTTCCGTCCTCCAGTTTCGGATCTTTCCAGCTGTTGTTCGTGTTGCTGTTCCGTCGCAGGCCTCGAATCGGTGAACTGCTGGGCGAGATCGCGCACGCCCTCTCTAAGCGTCCAATCGGTAGTAAACCCGGTCTTGGAGAGCCGATCGAAGTTCACGTGATAGGAAGGCCCTGGCTGTTCGTCTTCTAAATAGGTGACCTTGAGGTCGGTATCAATCTCGTCCCGTACGATCTCGGCGATCGTCTCGATCTGGTAGTTTTCGTCGTTGGTACCGACGTTGTAGACCGATTCTGTCCAGGCTCCGGGATTACACACGGCGTGTTTGTACGCGCGTGCGGCGTCATCGACGTGAATGAACGGTCGCCAGTTCGTACCGTCGCCGTAGACTGTAAGCGGACGATCGGTGAGTGCTCGAAAGACAAAGTGATTGACCACGAGATTGAATCGGATTCCCGGTGAATAGCCGTAATTGGTACTCATCCGGAGCGACGTACCTGTGAACGAGCCCTCATCGATGTATTCGTTGAGCAACCCTTCGGATTCGTGTTTCGTCTGTGCGTACGGGTTCAGCGGATCAGGCTCGGTCGTTTCGTCGAGATCGGTGCTCGCAGCGCGACCGTAGTTGTTGCACGACGAGGCGAAGACGACGTGATCGACATCGAACTTGTGAGCGGCCTTGAGGACGTTCCGCGTCCCATCGAGGTTGACCGCCCGTGTTTCGTCAGGGCGATCGTGGGTGCTCGCCGCGCCGGTGATCGCCGCAAGGTGGATAACGCGGTCAACACCGCGCATTGCGGACTCGACATCACCGTACTGACGGACATCGCCGCGAGTGAACGTCAGCCCTGTATCCAGATCAGCGTCGACCAGGTTTGCTGGCGAGCCAGTCGTGAACGCGTCGAGGACGGTGACGTGGTCGACGAGGTCGTCCGTCTGGAGCTTGGGAACGAGCGCGCTGCCGATGTAGCCACAGCCACCGGTTACGAGGACGTGCATGGGTGGATCAGGTGCCGCAGTGTCACGTCAGTTTACCTCGGCAGCGGGTTCGTCTGAGTCGGCCTCGTCCTCCGCGTCATCCTCCCAGTCGTCGAGGACGCCGGGGAGGAACTGATCCTCGTAGGCGGTGATCGTATCGTCGTAGCGCGAGAGCGTTTCGAGAACGTCTTTCACGCCACCCGTAAAGTCCTGTTGTGGTTCGTCGATGAGCTCGAGGTAGCGGTCGTTCTCGATTTCCATCTTGTGGGTTTCGTCCTCGTCGCGGGGGTTCTCGAAGTGTTCGACTGCCACATCGAGGTCGAACATATCTCCCAGCTCGGCGATCGTCTCGGCGATCTCGACGATGCTGATCGCACGCGTGACCTGATTGTAGACGACGAAGTCGTCCGGCCGCTCGTCGGGATCGGTGAGCGCAAGTCGTGCAAGGCCTTCGACGGTGTCTTCGAGGCTGATGAACGGCTTGCGCTGCTCGCCTTTCCCGTAGACGGTGACGGGATAGCCGGCGACCGCCTGTGCACAGAACCGGTGCGTGACGGTCCCAAAGTAGTAATCGAAGTCGAACCGCGTCGCGAGTCGATCGTCGACGGCCGTCTCAGCGGTTTCCGTACCGTAGACGATCGCAGTTCGGACGTCGCTGATCGGAATATCGAATTGATCGTGTGCGAGTCGCATGTTGGCTGCGTCGTGACTTTTGGTGAGGTGGTACCACGAGCCGGCCATCGCCGGGAACGGCACCTCATCGCGTTCGCCCTGATTCTCCATCGTCGCACCGCCCTCCGGGATGGGGAACTCCGGCGCGCCATAGACGCCGGTCGTCGTTGTTTCGACGAAGTGCGTGTCGGTTAGGTCGTGTTCTTCAAGCCCCCAGAGAAGGTTCCGAGTAGCCTGCAGGTTATTATGCTGCGTGTAGTTTGCCCGTTCGCCGTTGATCTGAGAGTAGGGTGCCGAAGGCTGGGCGGCCGTGTGAATAATCGTATCGGGTTCGTGAACTTGGAGGAGTTCGTCAGTGAAGTCCTTGTCTGTGAGGTCTCCTTCGACGAATGAGAGGTTGCGGAGTCCGTGCACTTCCTCGGCTGCTTCGAGACGGTCCTCGATCGAAGCGACCGGAACGGCGCTAGTCGCGCCAACCTCCGATACCCACTCTCGCCGTCCGAAGTTATCTACGAGAATAACTCGCTTATCGGTTCGAGACGCAACGCGTAGGGCGGTCGGCCAGCCGACGTAGCCGTCAGCCCCGGTGATGAGGATTGCCATTAGTTACTCACTCACCGAGTTACTAGCCAGGAATAAATATTTTGTTAAATTGATTGATGTTCTTACGGTGCCGTTCCGTATTGGAGCTTTTTCTTGTGCGGTGGTTCTCCTTGCAATAGAGTGTTGCTCGGAACCTGACGACGAATTCTGTGGGGACAATGTCGAGTTGCCCGCTGGTCCCACGATCTGCGATTCCGGAATTCTCCCGTAGCTAATTGAGTTCTTGCTTCTGTACTGTCCCCGAGAAGGATCCTTGGTGCACTTTCTACTCTAAACTGACTGAGTAGTCCTGATCTCTAGTCGTCGAACGCATCACGGAACCGTTTTCTTGTCCCACGGTGCCCGCCGATTAGAGCCAGTAGGAAATTCCTAGAACCTGATATAGCAACGTCTCACTGAGTCATTGTACAACTGACTTCCCCCGTGGAGGCTGGTTTTCTTCCTTGGACGCTAACGTTTCAGCCTCGTCGGCCGCCTCCAGAGCCTCGATAATCTGGTCCGCCACCACCGGCTCGTCTTCCAGGTCGACGCGCTCCAGGGCGCGTTCGAGCTGGTCGGTCGCCGTCGACAGCAGCGCCGACGTACTCCGCTGCGATGCTCCCCCTGTGGCGTGGTCGGCTCCAGCCATACACGGGATTACCGGTGTCAACTGGTTAGTTATAGTGTCTTTACTACTTACTTGCACCACCGGTCTGCCGGGCTGTCTCAGGCGTCGGGACGCGGCATCATCTCCAGCTCTCGAATTCGAGCCGTCTTCTCGACGGACTGGTACTGGCGTCGCCACGCGTCCTCCGGAAACAGGCCATTGCGATCGAACAGGTCGCGAGCCTGGTCGGTAAGCTCATAGAATTTGTACGGGTAGTCCCGCAGCCGCTCTCCGGTCTCGAACTCCCGCTCCCGGACGACGCCCACGGACGCGAGCGTGTCGAGATGCCGGCGAATGGCGTCGTCGCTCAGCGGCGGGTTCATGTAGTCGAGTTCCTCGACGCTGGGCATGCCGTTCGGATGGCCGACGATATCCGCGATGAGATCGGCTCGTTTCTTGTCCGTCGCCTTCTGGAGCGCACGCCACGCGTCGAACTGCTCGGTCGCGTCCGTCCGCGCAGCGTTCGGTGAGCCGGGAACCTCCGTGTCGGGCCTCATATGTCTCCTTTGGGCCGCCGCCCGCATAAACGTTCTCACTCAATATAGGATGGAACCACAATTGATCCCACAACTAATCTGACGGAGAACGAACGATTGATAGCACCAGCGAACAGAGGGTGAGATAATGGGTCTTGGCGACGACGATACCTCGACGATTCCAGACGAAGAGGAACTGATGGACGAAATCGAGGGAGTGCGCCTCACGCCGAGCGAGCATCAACGAGTCAAGGATCTGGTTCACGGCGAGCAACTGGAGCGAATCAGGGGCCACGACCGACGATACCTGGTCGCGGGGGCGGGCGGCGAGACCGGGGCCGCGACTCGACGGCAACTCGTCTACGACCAGCTCGATGCGCGCACGGATCCCCCGTCGGTCGCCACGAGGCTGGAGGACTTCGGACTCACGCCCGACGAGATTCGGCTCTGGACGCGGGTGTTCGATATCTTGTGTGGAATGACGACGCATATCGTCGCCGTGGTCGAGGATTTCGACGGGGGCTACGTCTGGGAGCTGGGATTGCTATTCGCGCCGTCGTATCGGAAGAAAACGTGGGTACTGAAACGAGCCTATGCGGACGAGGAAATCGAGCGCGAGCGATACGACAATGGGATGGGTGCGTCCCACGTCGAGTTGCTTCTTCGTGGTGATCGCTCCTACGAATGGTGCGATACCGAGGACCTGCGTGACGCCGTCGCCGAGATTCCCTAACCTGGGTGTACACCGGCTGTGACGTGATCGCGCAAGTGGCTCTCGCTACGTCACTCTCTAGTGGGCGGAAGTCCCCTCGCGAACAGTTTCCGTTGTGCGGCCCGAAGATGCTGGGTGAAGGTGGCACGCGAGATGTCGAGCGCGTCGGCGAGTTCGCTCGTGTTGTTGTGTCGCGGGCGCTCGAAGTATCCACCTTCGATGGCGAGCTCGAGCACCTGCCGTTGTCGATCTGTCAATTCGGCGGTTCCAACAGTCTCGGCTTCGGATCGGTCGGACGCCCTCCAGAAGGTCGTCACGTCACGCTCACCGCACGCCTCGGAGAGGAGATCGACACACTCCCGAACTGTCGTTTGTGGACCGACCACGGCCGTGATCTTCGCTGTTCCGCCCTCGACGACCGTATGAGTGAGCGAGGCACCGGCGTCGACGAGCAGCGTTTCGGGAGTCGGTGCCCCGACGATCAGCCCGCACTGAACACGGTTCTCGTCGTCGGTTCGGTAGAACTCGATCGAGGAGATGCCGCCAACAGCTTCAACGCCGGCAGTGAGTTCGGCGGTCGTCGTCCCATCGAGGGTCGTCACGTAGAGGACGGTATCGTCGTTCCGCGGAAGGACCGAGCGCGTACGAAGCGTCACCTCCTCGGGGAGAGTCGCAGCGAGCGCGACGAGTGGGTGTTCTCGACTGTTGAGGGAGAACGTCACGGTCGCGGTTGCAGAGGAGAGCAGCGTTCGTTTCCACGCGGCCGTCTGGAAGGCGTATCCCACAGTCCGGGTGTACTCTGAGAGGAGTGTTTGCTCCGAGCTGTCGATCTGTGGGGCTTGGCTGTACACCGTCAGCACGCCGAAACACAGGTCGTCGTGACTGACCGGGAGCGCCGCCACCGATCCGAAGCCGTGGTCGATGGCGAGTTCCCCCCACTTCGTGTCGTCGGCGTCCGTCTCGGTCGTTCCATCTGTGGAGACGAGCGATTTGACGACCGGTTCGGTGCTATCGAGCGCCAGAAACGCCGGCTCCGAACGGTTCGTCGATCCCGTGTCGAGGGTAAGGGCGGATTCGAGATACGCCGTTTCGCCGGCCGTCGACAGCGGAATGAGCTGTCGATCGTCGTCGAGGATGCCGATCCACGCGCAGGCGTATCCGGTGTCGACCAGATGCTCGCAGACGTTCCGGCCCAGTTCCGAGCGGGTGGTCGAATCCGTCACCAGTTCGAGCAACGTCTCTTTGGTCTTGCGCTCGCGGGTCAGTGCCCGCCGGGTCCGATCGGCGGCGACGGTCGATTCGATTCGCTTGGCGAGGCGAGCCGGCTGCGTACTCAGATCCCGCTTCTTGATGTAATCGGTGACCTGCTCGCCGATCGCGTCGCTCGCAACCGCTTCGTTACCCTCTCCGGTCACGAGAAGAAACGGGACGTCCGGCTCGGCGGCACGGATCTCGGTCAACAGTTCGAGTCCGGTTCCGTCTCCGAGCTGGTAATCGCAGACGATACAGTCCGGCTGGTGGTCGCCGAGCGTGGCCCGTGCGTCCTCGAAGCCACTCGCCGTCGACACGCACATCCCGTCGTGAGCGCGTTCGAGCAGTCGTCGCTGCGTTCGGACCCACGTCTCATCGTCGTCGATTAGCAGGACAGCGATCGGCCGAAGGGCCGACCCCGTAACCGCTTCGTCCGTCGAGTTCACGGTCACGATTCACTCGACAGTTGTCCGGTGCCGAGATCACCCGAACTGGTTCGAATGTGAGTCGTCATATGTGACCGTCTCGTGACACCCGCTTAAATCTCATACCACCGTGTGGTGGTGTTCGAACGGCATTCGCCTTCGACTATCCTCGTACGTCTGGCTCACGAGGGTTGGAAGCGGTCACGATCTCGAAGCGTGCGCCGCCGTTTGAGCTATCGCCGACCGCGAGCGACCAGCCGTGCGCTTCGACGGTCGTCCGGACGATCGCCAACCCGTATCCGGAGCCACTCCCGTTCGAGACGCCGAACGAGAGGAGATCCTCCCGGAGATTCGCCGGGATTCCCGGCCCGTCGTCCTCGACGTAGAACCCGGACGCCGTCGACAGGCTCCCGACGCGGACGGTCGTCGCACCCCCGCGGTCGCCGCCGGCGTGATCGACGCAGTTCTGAAAGAGGTTCTCGAAGGCCTGCTGGAGCCGGCTCGCGTCCGCCTGGAGCGTGCGCGTCGAGTCGACGACGAGCCGCAGACCGCCGGTGTCGACCACGTCCCAGGCGGCTCCGGCGACCGTTTCGAGGTCGCAGTCGGTCGGCGTCTCCACGTCGGTGCTCTCGCGGGCGAGTGCGGGTAGCCCCTCGGCGAAATCCCGGAGTCGGCGGTGAACGGCTTCGAGATCGGACAGCGACCGTTCGATCTCCGGTGCGGGTCCATCGAGGTCCGAGCGGAGGAGATGAAGCAGCCCCTCGCCGGTCGCCAGCGGCGTCGCCAGGTCGTGACTGACGACGCCCGCGAGGCGTTCGAGCTGTTCGTTTTTGGCTTCGAGGTTCTCCTGTTTGCGCTTTTGCAACGTGATGTCGGTCAACGAGAGAATATAGCCCCGCGGGTCCTGCAGGGCCGGATCTGTCCGGCGAAGGCGGGCGATGTACTGGCGTGGACGGCCGTCGACCTCGATCACGCACTCCGTTGCCGTTTCGAGGTCCGGATGGAGGCCGCCGTCGTTGAGCAGGGCGTCTGGGAGGAGCGTGGTGAGATCGGTCCCCTCGATAGGGTCGGTGTCGCCGACCAGCTCGCGTGCGGCTCGATTCGCGTCGAGGACCCGGTTCGAGTCGGAGACGACGAAGACGGGATCATCGAGGGTGTGAAAGACGCGCTCGTGGGCGACGGGGAGGAAGCTGGCGAGTTCGGCGCGTTGAACGATCACTGCGAGCGGAATCCCGACGATGACGAAGACGACCGGCGATACATCCGCCGTGGGGATCGGCTCGAATCCGAGATGGAACAGGCCGTTGGCGATCCACGGGACGCTCAGACAGGCCAGCAACACCAGCGACTGGCGTCTGTACAGGCGGTTGTTGGTGACGGTTTCGCTGACGATGAGTCCCGTCCCGATCAGCAACAGCCCGTAGGAGTAGACGATGTTGATCCGGTGACCGATCGCGGGCGGCGTTTCGAGCAGGGCGACGCCGTCGACGACCGTCACCACGGTGTCGGCGTAGAACAGCGAGTGATACGGCGCGGTCCAGACGAGCGCGAGGACCCCAGCGGGAACCAGCGATAAGAGAGCGAGCCGCCGCGGTGAGAGCCACGCCCCGCGGTCGCTGTACTGCAGCCCGAAGGTGACCCAGACGAGCGGAACGGTAACGACCGAGAGATACGACAATTGGATGAAAAACAGCAGCCACCCTTCGGTTTCGGCGACGAGATAGCCGACGTACGTCGCCGCCCAGAAGCCGACGACCAGCAGGAAGACGCCGAAGGTGAACGCGGGCTGTCGACGGTCGTATTTGACTAACAGCGAGACGGCCAGCAGCCCGCCGATGAGCGCCGACCCCGAATACGCGATAAGGCCCGCGACATACATAGATCTGTGACTATCTTTTGTTTCAACTGGTAGGACTCTATCGGTTCGAGCCGGTTCGGAGAGTGGTCTACTGGGTGGTCGAGGGCGGTCGTTTCGCCCCGCTACGTCTCGGAATACCACCATCCGCTGGTATTCGATTTATGCAGGGCCTATCAGTACCAATAATCAAGCAATGGACTGCAGTAATCTCCCCCGATCGTTCAATCCCCCACATTTCGGGTGGGGGAGTGAGAAACCGAGAACAAGTCTCATCAGAAGCGTCAAGCTTGGTATTCTCGTCGTGGTTGCAGTTGGGTTCCTCTTTTCGACACCGGTCGCAGCAGACGAGGGATCGAATCTGCTCACCAATCAGGGGTGTGACGCTGATGACGGTAGCGGTGCCCCACCGGATGGGTGGATGCTGGTATCGATCAATGTCCAGTGTACGGACCCGATGGCTGTTGGTGGCCCGCCAACGCCCGATGGCTCGGACGCCTTCACCGACTTCTCCGGTGACGATTCCGACGCCATCGTCCAGCAGGAGGTCGGTGTGACCGGCAGGACGGAGTACAAACTCGGCGGCGAGATCGGGACGTCCGAGAGTTCAGACTACGCACGAATTGAGGTCGAATATCTCGACGGTGACGGAACCCAATTAGACGACGGTAGTGTCACCCGCGAGGTAGCACCTGCAGTCGACGCGTGGGAAACGTTCGAGGACTCGTCGGTGGCACCTCCGGAAGCGACGTCGGCCGTCGTCCGAATCACTCTTGTCGACAACGGCGGAACGAGTTACTCGGACGCCTACCTCAACGAACTCTCGTTCGAGTCCGGGCCGTACGCTGGCGGTGACGGGAGTGGTTCTGATCCCTACGAAATCGCAAACTGGCACCACCTCGATAACGTCCGCGACAATCTCGGTGCGGAGTTCGTCCTGACCGCCGACCTCGATGCGGACACCGCAGGTTACGAGGAGATCGCTTCGAGTGGCGCGAACGGTGGAGACGGGTTCGATCCGATCGGAGGAGAGGGGAATCAGTTCACGGGTACCTTCGACGGTAATGGATACACAATCTCGAACCTGTTCATCGATAGAACCGGCGGCTCGATCGGGGTGTTCGGGTACACCTCGGGAAGCACGATCGAAACCGTCGCACTCGAAGACGTCGATATTACGGGGGACGGCGAAACTGTCGCCGGCCTCGTCGGTCACAATGACGGTACGGTGACTGAGTCGTATGCCACTGGTACGGTCTCGATCAGTAACCCAGGCGACGGGGACGCTACCGGGGGGCTCGTCGGGAGAAGCCACGGAACAGTAACCAAATCGTATGCCACCGCCGAAGTCAGTCCCGTAGCATCTGATGGCGGTTCTCTCGGCGGGCTCGTCGGTGAGAACGAGGGCACGGTGCGCGAGTCGTACGCTGCCGGTTTTGTTCGAGGCGTTGACCCAGCGACCAATCCAAGTACGTACGGTGGGCTGGTCGGCTCCAACACCGGGACTGTCGAGGATTCGTACTGGGACACCGAGGAGACAGATCAAGACGACTCCGCCGGTGGGATCGGCCTCACGACCGCCGAGATGACCGGCGACGACGCCGCCGAGAACATGGTCGGATTCGACTTCGACACCGCCGGAGACCAGACGTGGGGAACCACGACCACAGAGGTCTTCGGGGTGAGTGCCGAGTCGTATCCACTCTTGCAGGCCACCACTCAATCCGACCCTTCGGGAGCGCCTTTCTACGCGGGAAACAACGAGGAGCCCTACGAAATTGAGACGTGGTACCACCTCGACAACGTCCGCGAGAATCTGGATAGCGAGTTCGTGTTGAAAGCGGATCTCGACGAGGACACCGCGGGCTACGACGAGGTCGCTTCGAGTAGCGCGAACGGTGGGAACGGGTTCGAGCCGATCGGCGTATCTAATTTCGAGGGTGGTCCTTCGTTCGAGGGTACGTTCGACGGGAACGGCCACCAAATCCGAGATCTCACCGTGAACCGCGGCGGCAGAGAAGGTGAGGGCCTGTTCGGTGGGACTGATGGCGCGAGAATTTCGAACGTGTCGCTGGTCGACGCCGATATCGACGGTGGAGACTACACGGGCGGCATCGTCGGGGAAGGGTTCGACGGGGAGATTTCCGGGGTGTCCGTCTCCGGCGACGTGGCTGGAGGAAATTCCGCGGGTGGTCTCATCGGCGAGAGCTACGTGCCCATCTCGGACTCGTACGTGACTGCGAACGTCACGAGCGAATCCAACACGGGTGGGATCGTCGGCTATCAAGCCCCGTCAGGCAGCGTCACTGACGCATACGCGACCGGAACGATAGACGGTGACCGTGCGGACCGAACCGGGGGCGTCATCGGGTACAGAGCGGGTGGAACCGTCGAAAACGCGTACTGGGACGAGGACACCACCGGTGCCGCTCGCGGAATCGGCGACGACCGAGACGGCAGCGGTGGCACGACTGGGCTCACGACCGACGAGATGCAGGGCGCATCGGCCGAGGAGAACATGGCCTTCGACTGGGTAGACACCTGGCAGTGGGTCGCCAGCGATCACCCGGTGCTCCAGTGGGAGGCCGCCGCGGCTGGCGACGGTAGCGTCAGCGGCATCGACGCCCGGAACACCTCCATTGACGCGGGTGAATCGGGCACGATTACGGTGCTTGCGACCGACGAGTTCGGCAATAAAATCGGGAGCGAAACGATATCGGTGAATAAAAACGACGATGCGCTCTCGGGGATTACTGTCGGAGCGATCAGCGATACGGACCAAGACGGCGAGGCGACCTTCTCTTTCGAGGAAGCAACGTCAGGGTTGTACACGATCGAATTCTCCGCGGAGGACGCGTCGATCACCGACACCGCGACTGTGTCCGTCGAGGCCGTACCGCCGCCCGCCTTTGCCGACGGCTACCCGACCACCTCGAACGTCGGCATCGAGAGCTTCGATATCGATGTCGAGGTGAATGAGAGCGGAATCGCCTCCTACGTCGTCGTCGAAGACGGTTCGGGCGAACCGTCGGTCGACCAGGTTCGAGCAGGCGAGAACGCAGACGGAGCGAACGCACGCGCGAGCGGAAGCGACTCTATAGACGCTGACACGGAAAAGACCTTCTCGGTGGGCGGACTGGGCGAGTACACCTACTACGATGTCTACGTCGTCGTCGAGGACGACGCGGGCAACGCGAACAATTCGACGCGGCTGACGGCGCTGACGAACGCTGAGGGCGGCCTGCCGGTCTACACTGGATTCGACCAGAACAGTCCCGAGGGCTGGTTGTTCTACGACCGGGCCGCCTCGAACGTGCAGGTCAGCCCGGAGAACGACCCCTCACTCCTGTTGACCGAGGACGAAAAAGACCAGAAAGGAACGGCCCTCTACGGTAAGTCGTTCTCCGCTACCGAGGGCTCCACCACAGAATTCAGATATTACAGCGACGGTGAAACCATCGGCGGGGCGGACGGCATCTCATTCATGCTGTTGAACGCCTCGATAGTCGACCCCGAAAGGTTCGAAACCGGGGCACCCGGCGGGAGTCTCGGCTACTCGGGCGCTGATGGACAGAGCGGCGTCCCGGGCGGATTCCTCGGAATCGGGTTCGACGAATGGGGGAACTTCGCCAACGAGGGAGAGTGCCACGAAGGGGGATACGACACGCGAGACCCCGGCGTGACCGTTCGCGGGGCCGGTGACGAAGGCCCACCTGACGACGACTGCGATGCGACGACGAACAACTATCCGTTCCTCGAACACCAGGATCCGTCCCAGTCCATCGACACTGGCTGGCGGGACGTCCGCATTACGACGGATCCGACCGCCGGTGCGAGCGACGAACTCGGGGTTCGCGTCGAGATGAGTTTCGACGGCGGCGACTCCTGGGAGACGGTGATCGACAGCACCTACGCCGAGGGAGAGATCGGCTCCGACACGCCCGAGCGGTTCTACCTCGGCTTCTCGGCGTCGACCGGCGGCAGCACGAACGTTCACGCCGTCGACGACCTGACGGTGAACCAGCCAGTCGATCTCTCGACGACCGTCACGGACGCCCCTGACGGCGAGTACCTCACCGGCGACACGGTCGAATACACGTTCGAGGTCGAAAACAGGGGGCCGAACGATGACGACGGCGTGACGCTTGCGCCGACCGTCGCCATGGGCGACTCCGGACTGCAGAACCTGCAGTGGGACACAGATGGCGACGGCTCCTTCGACGACGACGCCGGCTCGTCGACCTCCCTGCGTCTCGACGACGGTGAAACGAAGACGATCACACTCCGCGGAACTGTCGACGACAACGCGACGGGCGACCTCGACCACGAAATCGAGGCGTCGCCGGGGACGGGCTTCTCCGACCCGAACCCCTCGGCGGCCACCTCGTCGGTCGCGGTCGACCTCGGGCCGGAAGTGACCGGAACGCTCCGAGACGGGCTGGACGACGGTGCCATCGCACAGGAGGGCATCGAGGTCGTGGCCGACACCGGATCCGGGTCGGAACTCGCGACGGAGACGGACGAGAACGGTCAGTTCTCGATCCTTATCGCGTCGGACACGGAGTACACGCTCTCGGCGACGGCGATCGTCGACGAGGAGTTCGAAATCGCGAACGAGACGACGATCGACGCCGGCGAGACGACCGACCGAGACCTCACGCTCGGCCCCGACTACGACGGGGCGGGGACCGAGGGCGATCCCTACCTGATCGGGGACGCCGAGGACCTCCAGCAGATGCGCTACGACGTGGACGCACACTACGAACTGAGCGGGGACGTCGACGCGAGCGACACCGAGACCTGGTTCGACGGGTCTGGATTCGAGCCGATCGGCCACGACGGCACTCCGTTCACCGGGACGTTCGACGGCGGTGGGTACGGCGTTTCGAACCTGGCGGTGAACCGATCGGACGAAGACGAGAGCGGCCTGTTCGGTCACGTGGGCGATAGCGGATCGGTCACGAACCTCACGGTCGACGGCGAGTTCGCGGGCGCGTCGGCCGTCGGCATCGTCGCCGGGGTCAACGACGGGACCGTGGCCAAAACCACCGTGAACGGATCCGTCGACGGGTCGACCGTCGTCGGTGGCGTGGTCGGCCAGAACGACGGCATCATCAGCAACGTCAGCGCTGACGTAAACGCGACCGGGGACGATCACATCGGTGGACTCGCCGGGAACAACACCGATACCGACGGCAGTGAGACCGTCATTCGGGACTCGTTCGCCGTGGGCGAGGTGACCACCAGCGGCGACGGCGGCGGCCTCGTCGGCGAGAACGAGGAACCCGTCACTGACGCCTACTGGAACACCGAGACGAGCGGTCTCTCCGAGGCGGTCGGTACCGGCGGCGGCGGCGCCATCGACGCTCGGGGACTCACTACCGAGGAGATGCAGGGGCTCAACGGCTGGTTCTTCATGCAGGACGTGATCGAGGAACAACCGAAAGCGCGATTTGGCAATCTTAATTACGAACACGTGTTAGATCCGTGGATACCAACCGAAGGCTACCCCACCCTCGTTACTGACTCCGATGGAGACACGTATACCTACGAGGTTGCCGCCGAACTGCTGGAGGAAAACGGGGACGAAAACGAACCATACACCGTCAGGACCGTCGGCGAGCTACAGGCGGTGATGCACAACGTCAACAATCACTACGTCCTCGAAAACGATATCGACGCCAGTGGAACCGAACACTGGAACGACGGCGAGGGCTTCGAGCCAATCAGTAACAACTGGGAAGCAGGATACAATTCCTTCGCCGGATCGTTCGACGGGCAGGGACACACCGTGTCCAACCTGACGATTACGCCGTCGTCTCCGGGTGGTAACTCGATCGACACCCGAGCGAACAAGAGTGCTTGGGGGCTGTTCGACACGATCAATCCCAAGGGTGAAGTCCGAAACGTCGCGCTGGAGGACGTTCATCTGGAATACCAGACCAGCGCCAGCGAAAGTGCTGGAGGTGTCGTCGGCAGCAACGGGGGGACGGTCGAGAACGTCTCCGTCTCGGGCTACGTCGCTGGTGGCTCAATCACCGGCGGCGTCGTCGGAACCAACGATCCCGATGATCCCGACCAAGAGGATGCGACGATTCGAAACGCAACCTCGACAGCGACCGTCACCAGCGTTAGCAGAGAGGATCGAGATGTTGGCGGACTCGCCGGCGTAAACAGAGACGTCATCGAACGCTCGGTCGCCAGCGGGGAGGTGCAAAGCAATGACACCTCCGAAGGCTACCGGGTGAACGTCGGTGGATTCGTCGGCGACAACGATGGCGGCACGGTCACCGACTCCCGAATGGTCGGGAATGTTGAAAGTGACGGAATCAACGAGGTCGACGAGCTGAACGTCGGCGGGTTCGTCGGCGACAACGGCGGTGACAAAGACGATGGCACGATCACGGGCTCCTACGCGACCGGGAACGTCCGAAGCGACGGACGCAACGAGGCCGGAGAGCTGAACGTCGGCGGATTCGCCGGTGACAACGGCGACACGATCAGGGAATCCTACGCGCTCGGAGACGTCCAAAGCGACGAACTCGTCGGGGGCGCGGTCGAGGGCCTCGAGGCGAACGTCGGCGGCTTCGTCGGCGACGCCAGCGGTGGTACGGTCGCAGACTCTTACGCGGTCGGGGAGGTCCACAGCGGCGAACGCAACGATGCCGAGGAGCTAACCGTCGGCGGATTCGCCGGTAACGTCGTCGGCACGATCGAGCGCTCCTACGCCATCGGCCCCGTGACCGTCGACGGAGACGAGGTGGACGAGGACACGTACGTCGGCGGCTTCGTCGGCCTGAACGGCGAGGACGGCGTCGAGGGCGCCGTCGTGGACTCCTACTGGGACGCCGACGCGACGGGACAGGCCGCATCGGACGGTGACGCCTCCGGACTCACGACCGTCCAGATGCAGCGGTTCGCCCCGCTCGAACACATGGACGGCTTGCGGTTCCGCGACGATGGAACGTGGACCGTTACCGACGAGTACCCGGCGCTCGCGTGGCAGGATGTCGACGAACTCACCGTCACCAGTATCGACGCGCAGGATACGACCACGACCGCTGGCGAGGACACGGAGGTTGCCGTAACTGTTGACGCGAGCGACGGTGATCGCGCCGGCGAAGGTGTGACGGTGACTGTCAGCGACGCCGACGGGCTCTCGGGCATCGCCGCCGACACGGCAATCACGGACGAGAACGGCGAGGCGACGTTCCCGCTCGACGAAGCAGACGCGGGCGAGTACGACCCCGAGTTCGCCTGGGCGGACGACGAGACCGTTAGTGCCGTCGCAGACGTGACGGTCGCCCCCGGCGCCGTGGATTCCGTCGAAATAAAATCGAACCCGGACGGGACGCAAACGGCTGGTGACGTCCTCACGGGAACGCCGAGCGTGACCGTGACGGATGCGTACGATAACCCGATCGAAGACGAATCCGTCACCGTGGGGGCGACGGGCGGTGCCGGAGACATCACCGGCGGGACGACAACCGTTCGGACTGACGAACGCGGCGACGCCGTGTTCGACGATCTGAAGATACAGGACGCAGACGAGTCGTACCGTCTGAAATTCACCACCAGTGACGAGCAGGCGTCAGTCGAGTCCGACCGGTTCGAGGTTGACGCGGCTGTGGCCGCCACGCTCACAACCATCGATGCGCCATCCTCCATCGAGGCGGGCGAGGAACTCACGCTCACAGTCGAAGCGAGAGACGAGTACGGCAACCCAGCCGCCGAGCAAGCTATCGAGTCGGTCGTCATCGCATCCGAACACGACGGTACTGTCGCGGACGTCGACGCGACCACGCTCGACGCGAACGGGCGGGCGGCCATCACCATCGCGCCGGATACAATCGTCACTACCGACGGAGACCACACCCTCACCGTCACCGGCGACGACGTGACGGGGGATAGCACCAGCATCAACGTGAAACCGGGGACGCCGGAGCACGTCACGTTCGACGAGCAACCGGCCTCGACCACCGCAGGCGAGACCGTGACTGCCGCGGACGGCGGCGATCTCACGGTCAGCGTCCGTGACCGGTACGGGAACCTCGTTGCCGATCAGGATTCGACGGTGAACGTTTCGGTTCTGAACGTGTCTGGTGCTGTGGTTTCGGCGTCGGAAACGGTCGCGCCCGACGGCGTCGTTGACCTGGGCGAGACGAGAGTCACGCGCGCGGGCGAGTACCGACTCGAAGCGTCCGGCGAGGACGCCTCACTCGAAGGCACTGAGGATGCTGCGACCGACAGTGTACTGTCCGACGCGTTCCGTGTCGATCCCGCTGGGCCTGCCGAGATTGTGAGTATCGATGGGATAGCTACCACCCAAACTGCGGGCGAGACCATCACTGATCCGGTCCGCGGTACCGTCACTGACGAGTACGGGAACGCGATCAGCGGCCACGACGTCACAATCGCGGTGAACGGCACGCTCGAGGACGGGACGACCCACGTCACAACTGATGCGTCGGGTGTTGCTGAATTCGACGATCTCGTGATCGAGGACGCGGGGACGTATGAAGCCACTGTTACAGCCGATACTATCGGATCAACTGTCGCAGTCGGTGAATTCACGGTCGACCCCGCTGCCCCGGACACTGTCAGTGTAAGAACGCAGCCGGGAGACACGGAAGAACACAGCGAGATCCCAGGTCCGCCCGCGGTGACCGTCGTGGATGCGTACGATAACCCGGTCGCTGATAGCGACGTGACCGTCGAGGTGAACGGATCGTTTAGCGCCGGACAGAAAACTGTCACGACGAACGAGGATGGCAACGCCGTCTTCGCCGGTCTCGAACTCGACTCGCCCGGCGAGTACCGCCTGAGATTCAACGCGAGTGGCGTGACGAACGCAACGAGTGACGCCTTCACCGTCGACTCCGAGCCGAGGGATCCGTCACCGAGCGACGAAGAGCCGGAGCGATTCTCGGATTCGGACAAGATTCGTGACGAGTTCGATCTGCCAGAGAACGTGTCGGGTGAGTACGCCGAGCGAGTTGGGTCCGAGGTCTCGAACGGGAAGACGAGCGTGAAATTCAGCGACGATTCGCCTGTCGTGCGAATCGAATCGACTGGCGTCAGTTACGACGACAGCAGCGTCATACGACTCGACGCGAACCGGATCGGTGCTGAGGATCCGCCCGGAACGCTCGTGAGCGTCACTGACGTTCGAGTACCCGACGAACTCGCTGATGCGAACGCGACGATCCGGTACCGAGTCTCGACCGACCACCTCAACGCGTCCCGCATCTCGGCCGAAGACATCTCACTGTACCGGTACGCCGACGGTGAGTGGGAACAACTCACTACTATCGTCGTGGGCGAAACCGACGACAGCGTTCACTTCAGAGCCGAAACTCCCGGTTTCTCACTGATCGGCGCGAGCGCGACGAGCGAGCCAAACGCCGAGATATCGGAGCTTCGGGACACCGTCGAGCCCGGTGAATCGTTCATGTTGAACGCGAGCGACTCCGCGACCGAACACGGTCAACTCACCGCATACGAGTGGATCGTCGCCAACGAAACGCTCAACGGTGAAACAACCGACACGTCGATACCTGACGTCGGTACGTACGACGTGTCGTTGACCGTCACGAACGACGCCGGCCGAACCGATACCACGTCCGCGACTATGACCGTCGAGAACGCATCCACGGACACCGATCATATCGAGAACGACACCACTGAAGACAAAACTACCGAACCCGAATCCCCCTCCGACCCTGCCGAGGAGACGTCTGGGTTCGGTGTCGCTCCAGCGCTTGGTGTGCTGTTGCTGGCCGGGATACTGCTCGCGGTGCGCACGGACCGTACAAACTAGGGAATCACCGACAGATCCCGTTGACATCCCCGGTGACTGTTGGTTTTCTACAGGCAGAGCAGGCCGAGTGCCACGGGGTCGTTCGGAAGAGCCCTTCTCTTCCGTGATGGCGAGACGCCTTCGGCGTCTCGAACCACTTGACTCCGAGGCGGTTCACCAGGTCAGCCCTTCGTATGTGATACCTTCGCGCCGCTCCACGACCCGACGCCAGTCGACCACAACCGGTTCGGCCATAGCGTCGCACTCGCCGTCGAGCGCCGTAGCGGCTGAGATGACGACTAGTGGTTTCAATATCGGGCTGAACTGAGAAGAGATACGAACGACAATGCCAGCGAATCGCTCGGCCACGGATATGTTTCGCCTGCTCGCTGACGCCACGCGGGTCGATATTCTTCGTGCTGTCGCTATCGCCCAGTACGAAC
>SDGW01000033.1_pt1 | contig 48241 bp, 52 predicted proteins | sample 2873831 | NCBI WGS metagenome assembly SDGW01 (sample SAMN08132700, study PRJNA421101) | hypersaline lake metagenome | isolation source: celular fraction 0.22 microns magnesium sulfate-rich crust from ephemeral... | place: Spain: Penahueca Lagoon, Toledo | collected 2011-07 | reverse complement strand
CTATCGTGGCACACACCGTTCTCGACTCGCTTCGTATCGGACTGAGCTCGGACCTCCTTGCACCCACAGCCAGATCTAATCGCTTCTCAGACACTTTCGCGATGCCGTCACGCACTGGATCCGTTCCAGTCGAAGTCGTCCCCCCCCTTACCGACCGACTCGGAATCCCGTTCTCGACGCTCTCGCCGAAACCCTCGTTTCGTTCGAACTGTCGCTTCGAATCGCGGTGGCCGCGGTGGCACTGGTGACCCGCGCGCGTGAGTAGCGGCCGATCGACCCCGGTCGACCGACGCTCGGTGAACGACACGTCGTTGGCGGAGCCGACTCACGGCCGCCGATCGGTGGCTGCATCTCGACGAGGACGGGGGAAGGGACAAATTTATTAGCGTGGTTTTCCTCTGTTTCGTTTGCATCAACTGGACCCGAATCGTGCAACCGGGGTTGCGGATCTACTGAAGGAAGCCATCGTACGATGCTCTTCCCGGTTGACGGCTCGGGACTCCACTCGAAATCAAGGGGGTTCGTGTACGACCGATGTCAGACGACGACTCAGAGATCGCGGGTTCGGACGAGGTCGAGGTCGACGGAGCGAACGGGTTCTCGGAGGACTTCGAGAGCGCGGACCTCGGCGACGAGGAGTCGAATCAGGGCCTGTTCGACGACCTGTTGAGCGGCGAACCGATCTTCGAGAACAAGGAGGTCCTGCGGCCGTCCTACACCCCGCACGAGCTCCCCCATCGAAGCGATCAGATCAACAAGATGGCGACGATCCTGGTCGCCGCGCTCCGCGGGGAGACCCCCTCGAACATCCTCATCTACGGGAAGACCGGCACCGGCAAGACCGCGAGCGCGAAGTTCGTCAGCAAGGAACTCGAGAGTACCTCCCAGAAGTACTCGGTCCCCTGTGACGTCGAGTACATCAACTGCGAGGTCACCGACACCCAGTATCGGGTCCTCGCACAGCTCGCGAACAAGTTCATCGAGAAGAACGAGGCCCGGATCGACGACCGCATCGAGGAACTTCAGTCGCTGCTGGACGACCTCGAGTCGTACGACCCCGCTTCCGACGCCGACGACTCGAGCGACGAGCCGGCGAACGGGACGGCCTCGGACCCGTTCGATTTCGTCTCCGAGGACGAGATCGACGGCGATACCGAGACTTCTACTGGAACCGATACCGGATCGCAGTCAGGGGGTTCTCCACTCGAAACAGGGGGGTCTTCCGAACGGACCGACCCGCCGGCCGAAACCGAACCCGCGGCGCTCGAGAACGCCGCCGACGGGTCCGAGGTGACCGGCGACGAAGCCACCGATCCGACGCCCGATCACCCGCTCGCGTCGACGCCGTTCGACGACCGAGACGGGATCGAAGCCCGGATCGCGGAGCTGCGAGACGACAAGGACTCCTTCGAGGAAGTACCGATGACCGGCTGGCCGACCGATCGGGTCTACAGCGTCTTCTTCGACGCCGTCGACTACGACGAACGGGTCGTCGTCATCATGTTGGACGAGATCGACAAACTCGTCGAAAAAAGCGGCGACGACACGCTTTACAACCTCTCCCGGATGAACTCCGAACTCGAGAACTCGCGGGTCTCCATCATCGGTATCTCGAACGACCTGAAGTTCACCGACTTCCTCGATCCGCGCGTGAAGTCCTCGCTGGGCGAAGAAGAGATCGTCTTCCCGCCCTACGACGCCAACCAGCTTCGGGACATCCTCGAGCACCGCTCCGAGGTCGCGTTCAAGGGCGGGGCGCTCTCGGGCGACGTCATCCCGCTGTGTGCGGCCTTCGCCGCGCAGGAACACGGGGACGCACGGCGCGCGCTGGACCTGCTGCGGACCGCCGGCGAACTCGCCGAGCGCTCCCAGTCCGAGACGATCGTCGAGGAACACGTCCGCCAGGCACAGGATAAGATCGAACTCGACCGCGTGGTCGAGGTCGTCCGCACCCTTCCCACGCAGTCGAAACTCGTCCTCTTCGCGATCATCCTGCTCGAGAAAAACGGCGTCCACAGCATCAACACGGGCGAGGTGTTCAACATCTACAAGCGTCTCTGCGAGGAGATCGACGCCGACGTGCTGACCCAGCGCCGGGTGACCGACCTCATCAGCGAACTCGACATGCTGGGGATCGTCAACGCCGTCGTCGTCTCCAAGGGCCGGTACGGCCGGACCAAGGAGATCAGCCTCTCGGTCCCGCTCGAGGAGACGGAGGCCGTCCTCCTCTCTGACTCGCGGCTGAGCGATATCGACGACGTCCAGCCGTTCGTGCAGGCCCGCTTCGAGAACTGAGATTTTTCGCTCCGCCGATCCTTCCGCTGTCGAATCTCTATTACGCGCGGATTCTCCGACGGGTATACGACGCGACGAAAGAGTGCGTGACGATGCGACGAGAGCCGGATGGACGGCGAGTCAGGACCGGCACCGACCGGCCGCGAGGACGGCACCGCCGCCGGCCAGTCCGGCGATCCCGGCCGCGCCGGCGACGCTCCCACCGACGCCCGGCCCCGGCGCTCCGGGCCCGGCAGCCGACGCGGTCGTCACGGGAGCGACCGGGCCCTGCAGCGGTGCGCCGGCCGTCGGGACGGGAGCAACCATGCCGCCCAGGAGGCCGTCGACGGTCAGTCGAACGTAGCCAAGCCACGGGATCCGGTACATGGCCTTGCCGGTCACCCACTCGGGTTTGACGACGGTCGTGTCGGCACCCGACCCCGCTTGATCGTAGCCGGGATTGTTGTCTCCTTTCGTGACGAACCCGGCGTGGGGCGCGGGGCAGGTGGAGACTTCCTCGCAGCTCGCATCGCCGACGAGTTCCTCGCTGGCTTCGGTTTCGACCCATCGCTCGTCCTCCTCGACCCAGAAGTGGGCGCGGTGGATGATCGGCGTCGTCGCCGTCTCCCCGTTTGGTCGGAAGACGATCACGTCGCCGGGATTCCCGAACTTCGAGTAGCCGCTCTCCTCGCCGCGTTGCATCGTGACGATACCGGTATCACCGACGGCCCCCTCGCCGGCGAACCGTCCGTCCTCGACGACGAAGATCAGGTCTCCTTTGTGCATGTTCGGCTCCATGCTCGGACTCTCGACGGCGACCAGCGGCGGCCAGAGCCCGCTGACCGCGAACAGCAGGAGGCCGACGACGGCGACGAGCGCGACGCTGCTCGCGACGTCGCGAACCAAGACGACGTTCTCGTCGTCGGTCTCGAGGAACCAGCGGACGACGCCGTCGTCTTCGATCGTCGCGCCGCCGTCGGCATCGGCGCGTCCCCGGTCGCCTCGCCGCTGCGAGCTGTCAGCGTCGCCATCCGGGGGGTCGCGGTCGGGGTGCGCCGCCGACCGCTCGCGATCGTCGCCGGAATCGCCGGGGGGGTCCCCGGAGCTAGAACCGCTCATCGTCTCCCGTTTTACCGGGGCCGACAATCAACTTTCTGTTCGTCGGGATCGCCAAACGCCGCGACGGATCGCAGCCGCCTGCGTGGAGCGTCCATCCGCACGGGGTCCTACGGATCGCGGCCGTCGGCGGCCGTGACGAACAGCGCGATCGCGACCAGTCCCGCGGCGACCGTGACCGCCGCCGGGCCCACGCCCAGCAGCGAGCGGACCGAATCGACCGCCAGCCGAATCTCGCCGAGCCACGGGAGCCGAACGATCGCTTTGCTCCGGACCCACTCCGGTTTGACGACGGTCGTGTCGGCGCCCGACCGCGGTACCTGGTCGTACGCGGGGTTGGCGTCGCCTTTCGTGACGAACCCGTCGTGGGGAGCCGGACACGACGGGAGCTGGTCGCAGGTCGCGCCGTTGACGAACGCCGGATCGGCCTTCGTCTCGACCCAGCGTTCGCCCTCCTCGACCCGGAACTGGACCCGGTGTATCGTCGGCGTCTCCCGCGGGTCGCCGTTCGGTCTGAAGACGACGACGTCGCCAGCGTTGCCGAGCCGTTCGTACCCCGTTTCCTCGCCCCATTCGTGCGTGACGATTCCGGTTCCCGTCGCGGCACCGTCGCCGGCGAACCGTCCCTCGTCGACGACGATCACGAGGTCGCCCCGCTCGAGGTGGGGTTCCATGCTGCCGCTCTCGACGGCGACCAGCGGCGGCCAGGTGCCGGCGACGGCGAACAACAGGAGGGCGACGACGGCGACGATCGCGAGGCTCGCCGCGACGTCCCGACCGACGGCCGCCGCCCGGTCGTCGGCCTCGAGGAACCAGCGAACGACCCCGTCGTCGATCGTGACGCCCTCGCCCGGCCGGGGGCGTGACGCGAGTCGGTCGTCGATCCCGTCCCGGTCGGTCGCCGAATCGGTGCCGTCGGCGGTCGGCGGTTCGTCGGGCGGCCCCGATCGGCCGCGGTCGCGCTCGCCGGCGTCGGGCCCGTCCATTGACGGCCGTTACGTCGAAGCCCGCATGAACCTTCCGGCGGCGGCCGTCCGGCCGACCGATTTCCCTCCGGCTTCGGACGACCTCCCCCGAGCGACGGCGCGCTCGCGTCGATCGCCGGCCGCCCGCGGCCCCGGCATTCGCTACCCTTTTGCCCTCGCTCGCGAATGCGAGAGGTGTGCCACTCGAGGCCCCCGCGCGGATCGTCGGCGAACTCACGAGCCGCGGCTACAACGCCGAACGCGAGGCCGTGACGCGACTCGCCGGAGCCTCCGACCCCGATGCGGCCCTCGAACGCGTCCTCGAGTCGGTCCCCGAGGACGTTCTGGTCGTCCGGACCGAACACGTCGAGACGGCGCTCTCGGCGGACGCCGCCGACGCCGCCCACGCCGAGCCGAACGCCGCTCCTAGCGGCGAATCGACCCCCTCCGTTTCGACTGGAACCACCACCTCCCCGGGCGATGAACAGCCCGAATCCCCTCCAGTTGAAACGGAGGGGTCGTCGCCCGCCGATCGCTCCGTCGATCCCGCGAAACGGTCCCTCGAGATCGTCGGCGATATGACCGGCCAGAGTACCGGAACCGGCGAGTACGAGGACTTCGTCTCCGTCTTCCGCGACCGGCTCGACCGGCTGGGCGGTAAGCTCAAGGGGCGGGTCAACCACCGACCGGCGACCGCCATCCAGGACATGCCGGGCGGCGGCGAGGTCGCGATGGTCGGGCTGGTCAACGACATCCGCTCGACCGCGAGCGGCCACTGGCTGATCGAACTCGAGGACGCGACCGGGACCTTCCCGTGGCTGGTGATGAAAGACCGGGAGTACGTCGACCTGGTCGACGAACTGCTCTGTGACGAGGTGCTGGCGATGGAGGGGACGCTGGCGGACGACTCGGGAATCGCGTTCGTCGACTCGATGCACTTTCCGGACGTTCCCCGAACGCACGAGCCCTCGACGGCCGACCGCCACGTCCAGGCGGCGCTGATCAGCGACGTCCACGTCGGCAGTCAGGAGTTCATGGCCGACGCCTGGAACGCCTTCGCCGACTGGCTCCACACCGCGGAAGCGGAACGCGTCGAGTACCTGCTGCTGGCCGGCGACATGGTCGAGGGCGTCGGCGTCTACCCCGACCAGGACGAGGAGCTCGACATCGTCGACATCTACGAGCAGTACGAGGCCTTCAGCGAGCACTTGAAGAAGATCCCCGGGGACATCGAGATCGTCATGATCCCGGGCAACCACGACGCGGTCCGCCTCGCGGAGCCCCAGCCCGGCTTCGACGAGGAACTGCGCGAGATCATGTCCGCCCACGACCCCCGGATCGTGAGCAACCCCTCGACGGTAACCCTCGAGGGCGTCTCCGTCCTGATGTATCACGGGGTCTCGCTGGACGAGGTCATCGCGGAACTGCCCGAGGCGAAAGCCAGCTACGACGACCCCCACAAGGCGATGTACCACCTCCTCAAGAAGCGCCACGTCGCGCCGCAGTTCGGGGGTCACACCCGGCTCGCACCGGAAGAAAAGGACTACCTCGTCATCGACGAGGTGCCCGACATCTTCCACACCGGCCACGTCCACAAGCTCGGCTTCGGCAAGTACCACGACGTGCTGGCGATCAACTCCGGCTGCTGGCAGGCCCAGACGGACTTCCAGAAGAGCGTCAACATCGACCCCGACGCCGGCTTCGCGCCGATCGTCGATCTGGACACGCTGGACGTGACCGTCCAGAAGTTCAGTTGAACGGTTCCGTCAGTCCCCGCCTCGGTCGCGGGCGGACGCTTCTCCCTCGCTTCGCTCGGTCGCGAGCAGCCGCGTCCGGACGTAGCGCTCGAGTTCGCGTCGAGCGGCCGCGACGGACTCGCGGTCGCCGGTCGTCGCCAGTTGCGTCTGCGCGCCGAGGATCGTCGTCGCGATGAACGCCCCGGTCCGCTCCGGATCGACCTCGCGGAACGTCCCCCGCTCGATCCCCTCCCGAATCACGTCGACGACGTGCCGGCGGCGGAACGCGTCCGTCCTGGCGAACCCCTCGCCGCAGCCCTCGTCGAGGACATCGAGAACGGGATGTTCGAGAAAGTCCTCGTCTCCCCGATGCACCGGGACGCGATCTTCCTCGGCAAGTCCCTCTCGGAGGGCCTCCGGATCGTCGTCCAGGTGACCATCATCCTCGTCCTCGGCTACGTCCTCCTCGCGCTGGACACCGGCGTCCGTCGGCGAGTACGTCGCGACGGGCGCGGTCGGCGCCGTCGGGATCGTCGCCGTCGCCGTCGTCTTCTCGATCTGGTTCACCGCGCTCTCGAACGTGGTCGCGCTGGTCACCCGCGACCAGGAGTCGACGATCATCGCCGTGAGCCTGCTGCAGTTCCCGCTGCTCTTTCTCTCGAGCGCCTTCCTCCCGATCGAGACGCTCCCCGGCTGGGTCCAGACGGTCGCCGCGCTCGACCCGATCACCGACGGCGTCGACGCCGCCCGCGCGCTGATGTTCGGGCGGGACGTGATGACGGTGATCGAGGTGTCGGCCTTCGGCGGCATGTGGGACACGCTCGCTCCCGCGCTGGCGGTGCTGGCCGCGCTCGACCTCGCTCTGGGCGCCGTCGCCGTCTCCTTCCTGAACCGCGCCTCGAGTTCGGACGTCCAGTGAGCGCGCGGCTCGGCCGCGGGTCCGGCCCGGCGCGCGGGACGACTACGGCTCGAGTCGAAACCGGACCGTCGGGGAGCCGTCGAACCGCGGCCCGCGGCCGCGGCGCTCGAAGCCGAGATCCTCGGCGGCGGTCTCGATCGGCTCGGCATCCCGCGACGCCAGCACTTCGACGGCCATCGACTCGCGCTCGGCGAACCGGACCGGTTCGGCCAGCAGCCGCTTGCAGGCCTCGTCCGTCCCGTCGAGCTGGGTGACGTGGACGGTGTCCTCGCGCGCGTCGAAGCTGATGAATCCGAGCAGGTCCTCCGGATCGGAGCCGTCGTACTGCGATCCCGAGACGTCGGCGTTGGGATCGTGACTCCCGTCTTCCGCGACGCGCACCGTCCGGTCGTGGACGAGATTGCGCATCACGTCCGTCGGGGAGTCGGCGATCGACGCGATCGCGTCGGCGTCGGCCTCGAGAGCGTCCCGTACGTTCATCGCCATATGGTAATGCTACGCACGACAATAAATCCCGGTCGCGAGTGTCTTCCCTGACTGGTCCCGCCGCTGTCAGTTTCGGCCCGTCGCGGCTCGAGCGACGGGGGAAACGCGCGGCCGATGGGACACAGTTATCTGCCCGCCTTGGTAACGGACCGAGTATGAGTCACACCACCGTCACGCACGCGGTCCGCGAGGTGTCAGTATGCGCGTCGTAGCCAAGTTCGGCGGCACGAGTCTCGGCAGCGGCGACCGGATCAACCGCGCCGCGGACTCGATCGCCGCCGCCGTCGAGGACGGCCACGAGATCGCCGTCGTCGCCAGCGCCATGGGGTCGACCACCGACGAACTGCTCGAGGAGATCACCTTCGAGACGGACGAGGCCGACCGCGCCCAGATCGTCAGCATGGGCGAGCGGACGTCGGTCCGAATGCTCAAGGCCGCGCTCGCGGCCCGGGGCATCGACGCCGTCTTCTTAGAGCCCGGTAGCGACCGCTGGCCCGTCGTCACCGACGAGTACGGCGAGGTCGACGTCGAGGAGACCCAGAAACGCGCCCGGGAGGTCGCCGCCGACCTCGAGGACACGGTCCCGGTCATCACCGGCTTCCTCGCGGAGGGCCCCGACGGCTCGATCACGACGCTCGGCCGCGGTGGCAGCGACACCACGGCGGTCATGATGGGCAAGTACATGGACGCCGACGAGGTCGTCATCGTGACCGACGTCGAGGGCGTCATGACCGGCGACCCCCACGTCGTCGAAGGAGCCCGCAACGTCGGCGAGATCTCGGTCGACGAACTCCGGAACCTCTCGTTCCGCGGGGCCGAGGTCGTCGCCCCCTCCGCGCTCTCCTACAAGGACGGCAAACTCGACGTCCGCGTCGTCCACTACCAGCACGGCGATCTGCTCTCGGGCGGGACGAGCATCGAGGGCGAGTTCAAGAACCTCGTCGACCTGCGCGAGCGGCCGCTCGCCTGTCTCACCGTCGCCGGTCGAGCGATCCGCAACCAGCCCGGCATCTTCAACCACCTCTCGGAGGCGCTGGCCGAGAGCGACGTCAACGTCGACGCCGTCGCCAGCGGGATGGACACCATCACCTTCTACATCGACGAGGAGGAGGCCGAACGCGCCGAGAACATCCTCCACCGCGAGGTCATCGCCCGCGACGAACTCTCGAGCGTCACCGTCGACTCGCCGGTCGCGGTCGTCCGCGTCACCGGCGGGGAACTCCCCAACCAGCCCGGCATCATCAGCGAGATCGTCAACCCGCTGGCCGAGGAACGGATCCACTTGAACGACATCATCACCAGCGCGACCAGCGTCGCGCTGTTCGTCGACTGGGAGGACCGGGAGAAGACCCTCGAGCTGACCCAGGACCTGTTCTAGGCACCGGTTTCCGGCGTCGGAACGGCACCGACGCCGTTCGACCGGTTTCGACCCGCGACCGTCGTCCGACCGCGACTGATTTTACTCCGTGACTACCCCGCCCGAAACGACGGGTAGCGCCGCCGTAACGAAGGCCGGGTGCCGAGTGGGGTGGGTCATGAGCCCGGATTCGACCCCGACGGAAGTGTTCGCGGACGTCGACCCCGACCCCGACGCGGTCCTCGCGGAGTTCGGCGTCGACTCCCCCGACGACCTCGGCGCTGCGAGCGGTGCCCACGACCCGACCCCCGACGACGCCGCCGTCGACGACGCGACGGCGGCCGAACTGTTCGCCGACCTCCAGAACATCGGATCGGGGGACGCGGAGCCGGCGGCGACGGGAACCGACGCACCGGATCGAGCGGCAGGGACCGACGAGGGGGCCGACCCCGTCGACGACCTCGCGTTCGAGTTCGTCGGCGATGCGGATATCGTCGTCCGGGACGACGGCGACGTGATCGACGCGGCGGCGGCGGATCTCGACGCCGTCTCTGGACCCGACGCACCGGACCGGCCGCCCGCCGAGAGGGCCGACGACGAAGCGACCCCCTCCGGGACCGCGCTCGAGTCCGTGGACGCGACCGGGTCGGCGGCCGACGCCGATACCGACGACCCCGCTCGGCGGCTGACCGTCCGCGACGACGGGGCCGAACTGGAGCTCAGCGGTCCCGAGCCGACGCCGACCCGCATCGACGACGACGCGTTCGGGATCACCGCCGACGGCGGCCGGTGAGCCGTCCGAACGCAGCGCGACGGCGCGGTCGGTACTGAAACCGCACCGCACCGCAGACGGGTTGGATCGGTCCCCTCAGCGACTCGAGAGCAGTCCGCGGGCCCGATCGCGGATGTTCGACTCCGGTTCGGGCTGGCTCCCGAAACGCCGTTTCGCGGCGTTTCGCACGCCCCGTTTCGCCGGCTCGGAGGTCGCGAGATCGATCGCCCAGTCGGGCACCTGCGACTCGAGTTCCCGTCGCTTCTGGGTCCGCATCTTGCCGAACCGGCGCAGCGCCAGCCCGACGCCGAGGAACAGGCCGGCGTCGCGCAGTTCGCGTCGGAACCGCTCCCGGTCGTTGCGGACCGCGATCGCTTTCGCGAGCGAGAGCGCACCGATCGCCAGATAGACCTTCGAACTCTTCGACGGATCGCCGCTGAGCAGCCGTTGGAGCGCCATGCGGCGGTGGCTACCACGTTCCGTCGGATAAAGCTGGGCCGGTCAGGCGACGGGTCTTGGTCATACGGCCCACTGTAAGTCATTGCCGGCGCAACCCCGACGGTCCTGGGGTTGCGCCGGTAAATCGTTACAGCAAACCGTATCAGTCGCCGTCGGCCCGCACCGCGACGCCGCGGTGTCGCCGCTCGTCGACCGCCTCGATCGCGAACCCCAGCCGCTCGTAGAACGGTCGAACGCCGTCGTCGAACCGCGCGGTGAGCCGCCCCTCGCGCTCTAGGGCGCGGTCGATCAGCGCAGAACCGATGCCGCGGTCGCGGTGGCGGCGGCGAACGCCGATCGCCGAGACGTGCGCGCCGGCTTCCTCCTCCAGTCCCTCGAGGACCAGCGTCCCGAGGATGCGTTCGTCGCCGCCGCGCTCGTCGCCGGCGACCAACACGTTCCCCTCGTCGATCCGGGCCGCCACGTCGCCGGGCTCGAGCATGACGGCGTCGAGGATCCGCCGCACGTCGAGGGCGTCGGCGCGGGTCGCAGTGCGGACGAACATCTACCGGCCGCCGCCCTTGATGAGCCGCAACACCGTCACGCGGTCGCTCTCGACGGGCTGGTCCTCGGGGACCGGACGGCCGTCGACGAGGACGCTCACCTCGTGGGGGCTCAGGTCGACCTCGCGGAGGAGATCGGCGTAGGTCGGCTCGGTATCGCGGCCGTCGGCCCCGTCGACGGCGTCGGCTCCCGCGACCGCCTCGAGGTCGAACTCGTAGGTGTCCTCGCCCTTGACGTCGACGGTGACGTGCATACCTCTCCTTGCGAGGCGGCGCTCTTGAGCGCGTCGCTCGCGGGCCGCGCGAACCGGCGGAGGCGCCGGCCGGCGGTCGCTCTCAGTCCGCGGTCGACTCGTCGGGGCTGCCGACCGGTCGCTCGCGGTCCCGCGCGGTCCGCCAGCCGCCGACGAGGCCGCGAACGAGCCCGCCGAGCCCGAGCAGGAGGACCACCAGTCCGATCGCTTCGCCGACGATCGGCACTGGCAGCCGCGAGAGGAGGGCGCCGGCGACCAGCCCGACGACGAGGGCGAGCCACCGGTTCCCCAGTCCGACGAGCGACAGGGCCCAGGCGGCCACGGCGAAGCGGCCGTAGACGATCCCGACCCACACCAGCAGGGCGAACGCGAAGCCGCCGACCAGCGACAGCGGGAGGCCGACGACGCTGATCGCGAGCGCGAGCAGGAGGACGGGGATCCCGATCAGGGCGGCCAGCCCGGCCAGCCCCGACCGGAGCGGGCCGCTCGCGACGCGATCGGCAACGCCGTCGGAGAACCGCGGGAACAGCCCGAGCAAGAGCGCGCCCAGCAACAGGTTCACGGCCAGCGCGTAGGCCGCGAACAGCCACGACGCGAACGGCTGGACCGTCGGCGCGACGTCGACCCCCAGCGAGGCGTCCCGCTCGATCTCGCCCGCGACCGCGTCGGTGTTCCCCTCGAGGTCGCCGCTGTAGCGCAGGTCGCCGGCGATCGAGGCGGTCTCGCCCAGCCGGACGGTATCGGCCCCGATCTCGGCGTCGCCCTCGATCGCGCCGTCGATCGTCGCGGTCCCGACGCCGGCCGTGACGTCGTCGCCGACGGTTCCCTCCTCGGTGATCGACAGGCTCCCCGCGCCGACGTCGACGTCGCCGTCGACGCTGCCGGCGATCGTCACGCTCCCGCCCGCAGCCTCGAGGTCGCCGCCGACCTCGCCGGTGCGTTCGATCCGCACGTCGCCGCCGACGGCGCTGACGTCGCCGGTGACGGTTCCCCGTACCACGACGGTGCCGCCGAACGCCTCGAGGTCGTCGACCGTCTCGCCCTCCTCGACCACGACGGTGCCGCCGGTCTGGCCGTCGGTCTGAGCGGCGACCGTCGCCGGGGCGGTCCCACAGACGACGAGTACGACCACTACCGCGACGGCGATCCGTGATGGTGTGTGTCTACCAACCATTGCGTGTGGTGCTTCCTCGAGCAGGGTGTAAAATCCGCCACCACGGTTTCCGGGCGGGAAACCGTCCGGTTTCGTGACCCGTCGGCGACGCGACTGAACCCCGAGCACGCCGTCGGAGAGCGACCTTCGGGCGATTTATCTTCCGCCCCGCTCTTGGGCCGGTATGAGCGAGGCCGACACCGACGTCGAGGCGGCGGACCCCACGCCCGGACGGACCGAAGTCTGGATCGAGAAGTACCGTCCGGAGCTGCTCGCCGACATCAAGGGCCACGCGGACATCGTCCCGCGGCTCGAGAACTACGTCGCACAGGACGACCTGCCCCACCTCATGTTCGCGGGTCCGGCAGGCACCGGGAAGACTACGGCCGCACAGGCCATCGCCCGCGAGGTCTACGGCGACGACTGGCGGGAGAACTTCCTCGAGCTGAACGCCTCCGACCAGCGCGGGATCGACGTCGTCCGCGACCGGATCAAGGACTTCGCGCGCTCTTCCTTCGGCGGCTACGACCACCGCATCATCTTCCTCGACGAGGCCGACGCCCTCACGTCCGACGCCCAGTCGGCGCTCCGGCGGACGATGGAGCAGTTCTCGAACAACACCCGATTCATCCTCTCGTGTAACTACTCGAGCCAGATCATCGACCCCATCCAGTCCCGCTGTGCCGTCTTCCGATTCACCGAACTCACGGAAGACGCCATCGAGGCCCAGGTCCGGGAGATCGCCGCCAACGAGGGGATCGAGGTCACCGACGACGGGGTCGACGCGCTGGTCTTCGCGGCCGACGGCGACATGCGGAAGGCGATCAACGGGCTGCAGGCCGCCGCCGTGATGGGCGAGACCGTCGACGAGGAGACGGTCTTCGCGATCACCGCCACCGCCCGCCCCGAGGAGGTCGAGGCGATGGTCGACCACGCCATCGACGGCGACTTCACCGCCGCCCGCGCCGCCCTCGACGATCTGCTGACCGAGCGCGGGCTCGCCGGCGGCGACGTCATCGACCAACTGCACCGCTCCGCGTGGGAGTTCGACGTCCCCGAGCGGGCGACCGTGCGACTGCTCGAGCGACTCGGCGAGGTCGACTACCGGATCACCGAGGGCGCGAACGAACGGCTGCAACTCGAGGCGATGCTGGCGTCGCTGGCGCTCGAGAACGAGTCCTGATTCTCTACGTCCCGTCGTCGGCCGAGTCGACCCCGCGGAAGGCGAAGGCGACGCGGTCGTCGTCCTCGGCGACGCCGACGTCCCAGCCGTGGGCGTCGGCGATCCGTTCGACGGTGCCGAGCCCGTAGCCGGTGCCGTCGGCCGCGGCCAACTGACCGGGCACGGGCTCGGTCGCCGGACTTCCCTCGTCGTCGTCCTCCCCGGCCCGTCGAGCGACGTAGAACCCGTCGTCGGCCGCGCCGACGGTGACGACCGGCGGCGTCTCGCCGGTGCGGTCGTCGCTTTCGACCCCCTCGTCGACGACGGCCGCCAGCAGGTGTTCGAACAGTTCCCGGAGCCGGGCCTTGTCCGCCTCGAGGACGCGATCGTCGGCCGCCCGCGTCACGAGCCGCGCGTCGCCGGTGTCGACGGCGACCCAGGCCCGCCGGGCGACGTCGTGGACGGCGACGGGCTCGGTCTCGACGAGGACGTCGTCCTCGCGGGCGATCGCGACCAGTTCGTCGACGAGTTCCCGAAGGCGCTCCTGTGCGTCGTCGACCTCCGCGAAGTGGTCGGGATCGCCGGTCTCCGCCGCGAGTTCGAGGTAGCCCCGGGCGACGTTCAGCGGCGGTCGAACGTCGTCGTCGAGCAGGTCCGCGATCGTCTCGAGGCGCGCCCGGGCGGCGGCCAGTTCCCGTTCGGTCCGGTTGGCCGCGGTGACGTCGCTGTAGACGATCAGGCCCTCGGGGTTGGGGTCGCCGTCCGCGTTCGCCTCGACCGGGACCAGCGTCAGCAGGAACTCCCGGACCCCCTCGTCGGTCTCGCGCCGACTGACGAGCTGGCGGCGCTCGCCCGACCGGAGCGCGTCCGCCAGCGCGGTCTGTCGATGTTCGAGCCCCGGCGGAACGGCGTCCTCGTCGACCGGCGTTCCCGCGATCGAGTCGGCGTCGACGCCGAAGACCTCGAGAAACGCGTCGTTGACGTCCCGGACGACCGGTCGGCCGTCCGCGGTCTCGTAGCGGATCGTCGGCTCCGGGACGTTCGCGAACAGCGCCCGGAAGCGATCGCGTTCGTCCTCGAGCCGGTCGCGCTCGGCGGCGAGCCGATCGCGTTCGCCCCGGAGCCGGTCGCGCTGGTTCTCGAGCCGGTTCCGCTCGCGTCGGCGACCCGTTTCCTCGTCGATCCGCTCGCGGACCGCGCCGGCGGCCCGACACCACGCCGAGAGGGCCTCGCGGTCGGCCTCGTCGAACGCCCCGCGCTCGTCGGCGGCGACACAGAACAGGCCAACGTCGCCGACGGGGACGCAACACAGCGACGCCGCGTCCGCGATCGGGGCGGCCAGCCGGTCGTCGGCGGCGAGGTCGTCGATCAGCAGCGCCTCGCCGGACCCCAGGATCCCCTCGAGCGGCCCCTCGCGCGGGAGCGGCGACAGCTCGTCGGCCGCGATCGCCGCCGTCGTCGCCCGCGGCTCGAACGTCCCGAAGTTGACGGTCGACAGCCAGCACCGATCCCGCTCGATCGCGTCGGCGGCCGTCTCGACCACCAGCGAGAAGAGTCGATCGCGGTCGCGACAGGCGGCCAGCTCCGGGACCGACTCGAGCAGCCGCTCGGCCGCCCGGTCGGCCGACGGCTCCCGGTCGCCGGTCAGTGCGATCGCTTCGGACTCCCGCTCCGGTTCGTCAGCCGGGCTCTCGGGGTCGTCGCGGACCCACTCGATCTCGTCGGCGAGGTGGGCGACAGCGTCGTCGGTGTCCCGGCGGACGTAGCCGTCGATCCCGTCGGTCGACCGGGCGGCCGTCGGTGCGTACGACGATTCGGTAAAGAGGACGAGCGGCGTTTCGCCGCAGGCGTCGACGACCTCGAGCAGCGTCGAGCCCGCCGCCGTCGTCGGCGTCTCGGCGAAGACGACGCAGTCGGCGTCGGCCGCCCAGTTGCGGACTCGCTCGACCGTCGTCACGGGATGGACCGACCGCTTCGGTCCCGACTCGACGGCCTCGAGCGCGGCGGCACCGTCGCTGGCGGCCCGGTCGGTGTCGGCCACGTAGAGAACCGTCCGGGGTCGCGAGGTCGCTGCAGGGGGCGTGCCGTCGCGGCTCACGTCTGTCCGACGTGACTCGTGGCGCAGGGTAAAGTTCTGTTGCACGTATCGGCCGCTGAGTCGGCCCTCGGCCCTGTCAATGGCCGATCACGTTCGCGTCGGACGGCAGTCCCGTGGGCGGGTTGCGGAACTGTTTTACGCGCTGCAGGGCCACTAGACGCGTAATGAGCGAACTGGCGGCCGAATACCGCCTCGAGTACTTCGAGGAGGAAGGATTCGAGCGCAAGGAGTGCCCGGAGTGTGGCGCGCACTTCTGGACGCGCGATGACGGCAGGGAGACCTGCGGCGAACCGCCCTGCGAGGAGTACGGCTTCATCGACAACTCGGGCTTCGAGGAGTCGTACGACCTCTCGGGGATGCGCGAGGCCTTTCTCTCTTACTTCGAGGACCACGACCACGAGCGAATCGATCCCTACCCGGTCGCGGCGAACCGCTGGCGCGACGACGTCTTGCTGACCCAGGCGTCGATCTACGACTTCCAGCCGCTGGTCACCAGCGGCGAGACGCCCCCGCCGGCCAACCCGCTGACCGTCTCCCAGCCCTGCATCCGGATGCAGGACATCGACAACGTCGGCAAGACCGGCCGGCACACGATGGCCTTCGAGATGATGGCCCATCACGCGTTCAACACGCGCGAGGAGGTCGAGGAAGACGAGTACGCCTACCACGGCGAGGTCTACTGGAAGGACCGCACGGTCGAACTCTGCGACGGCTTCTTCGAGTCGATGGGGGTCGACCTCGAAGAGGTGATCTACATCGAGGACCCGTGGGTCGGCGGCGGCAACGCCGGCCCCGCCATCGAGGTCATCTACCGGGGCGTCGAACTCGCCACGCTCGTCTTCATGTCGATGGAGCAGGATCCCGACGGCGAGTACGAGATGAAAGACGGGAACCGCTACAGCCCGATGGACACCTACATCGTCGACACGGGCTACGGGCTCGAGCGCTGGACCTGGGTCTCCCAGGGCACCCCGACCGTCTACGAGGCGGTCTACCCCGACATGATCGCCTTCCTCAAGGACAACGCCGGGCTCGACCACACCGACGAGCAGGAGGAGCTGATCCACCGGGCCGCCAAGCTCGCGGGCCACATGGACATCGACGAGGCCGAGGACATGGCGACCGCCCGGGGCGAGATCGCGGCCGAACTCGACGTCGACGTCGACGACCTCGAGGCCCTGATGGAACCGCTCGAGGACATCTACGCCATCGCCGACCACTGCCGCACGCTGGCGTACATGCTCGGCGACGGCATCGTCCCCTCGAACGTCGGCACCGGCTACCTCGCGCGGATGGTGCTTCGCCGCACCAAGCGCCTCTGTGACACGGTTGGCGTCGACGCGCCGCTGGACGAACTCGTCGACATGCAGGCCGAGCGCCTCGAGTACGAGAACCGCGACACCATCCGCGACATCGTCCGTACCGAGGTCGAGAAGTACCGCGAGACGTTAGAGCGCGGCGGTCGCCGGGTCGAGACGCTGGCCGAGGAGTACGCGAAGAAAGGCGAGCCGATCCCGACCGAGGAGCTGATCGAACTCTACGATTCCCACGGCATCCAGCCGGACATGGTCGCGGAGATCGCCGAGGAGTCGGGCGCGGACGTCGAGATCCCCGACGACTTCTACAGCCTCGTCGCGAAGCGCCACGACACGCCCGAAGCGGTCGCCGAGGCCGAGGACGAGGAAGACGAGCGCTTCGCGGACCTCCCCGAGACGGACAAGCTCTACTACGACGATCAGGGACGGACGCAGTTCGAGGCGGTCGTGCTTGACGTCTTCGAGCGCGACGAGGGCTACGACGTCGTCCTCGATCAGACGATGTTCTACCCCGAGGGCGGCGGTCAGCCCGCGGACACGGGGACGCTCTCGACGGACGACACGACCGTCGAGGTCGAGGACGTCCAGATCGAGGACGGCGTGATCCTCCACCGGACCGACGAGAGCCCCGGCAAGGGTGAGTTCGTCAACGGCCAGGTCGACGGCGGCCGCCGCCGCCAGCTCATGCGCCACCACACGGCGACCCACATCGTCATCCACGCCGCCCGACAGGTGCTTGGCGAACACATCCGCCAGGCCGGCGCGCAGAAGGGCGTCGACTCCTCGCGGATCGACGTCCGCCACTACGACCGGATCTCCCGCGGGGACGTCAAGGAGATCGAGTCCCTGGCCAACGAGATCGTCATGGACAACACGCAGGTCACCCAGGAGTGGCCCGATCGTCACGACGCCGAGGCCGAACACGGTTTCGATCTCTACCAGGGTGGGATCCCGCCGGGCGAGCAGATCCGGCTGATCACCGTCGACGAGGACGTTCAGGCCTGCGGCGGTACCCACGTCGCCCGCACCGGCGACATCGGGACGATCAAAGTCCTCAACACCGAGCGGGTGCAGGACGGCGTCGAGCGGATCACCTTCGCGGCCGGCGAGGCCGCCATCGAGGCCACGCAGGCGAAGGAGGACGCCCTCTACGAGGCCGCCGAGATTCTCGACGTCTCCCCCGAGGACGTCCCCGAGACCGCCGAACGCTTCTTCGAGGAGTGGAAGGCTCGGGGCAAGGAGATCGAGGACCTGACCGAACAGCTCGCCGCGGCCCGCGCCGGCGGCGGTGGCGGCGGCGAGGAAGTCGAGGTCGGCGAGACGACCGCCGTCGTCCAGCGGCTCGACGCCGACATGGACGAACTCCGCGCGACCGCCAACGCCCTCGTCGAGGACGGCAAGATCGCCGTGTTAGGCAGCGGCGAGAGCGGCGCCCAGTTCGTCGTCGCCGTCCCCGACGACGTGGGCGTCAACGCCGGCGAGGTCGTCGGCGAACTCGCCGCGAGGGTCGGCGGCGGCGGCGGCGGCCCGCCGGACTTCGCGCAGGGCGGCGGCCCCAACGTCGAGGATCTCGACGACGCGCTCGAGGACGCCCCCGACGTGTTGCGCCAGATCCTGAACGCCTGATCGGCACTGCGTTCCGTTCGGGCTGCCCTCAAACGTCGTTTCGTTTCCGTATCCTCCGAGCGTCGCTTCGAATACGGGAAAACGCTTGTATACGATGCAAATATAGTATACGCCATGGGAACGATTTCGGCGCGGGTGCCGGACGATCTCGAGGCGGAACTCGAGGACTTCCTCGAGGAAGAGCGCCTCGACCGAAGTACGGCCGTCCGAAAACTGCTCGCCGAGGGACTGGCGGAGTGGCGTCGCGAGCAAGCCCTCGACCGTCTCGCGGACGGTGAGGTCACGTTCACGAAGGCCGCTGAAATCGCGGGGATGTCCGACTGGGAGTTCGCGGCCCTCGCCGAGGAACGCGGTATCTCGTGGGTCTCGAGCGACCACCTCGAAACGGATCTCGACGAGCTGTAAATGTGGGTCTTCGACGCGACGCCGCTCATCTATTTCGCGAAGGTCGAGCAGCTACGGCTGGCTTCGAAACTGGACCGTCGCTGTCGCATTCCCGAGCCCGTTCACGACGAAGTCGTGACCGCCGGCCTCGAAGATGGATACCCCGACGCGCGGCGAATCGAGCAGTGCATCGAAGACGGAATCTTCGAGGTCGTCTCGGTCGACGCGACGCCGCTTGCCGACCGTCTCCAACGGAACCCGAACGTGAGCGACGCCGACATCGCAGTGCTCGCCTGCGCTGCGGCTCGTGATGCGACCGCCGTGATGGACGAGGCGGCCGGACGCCGGGTCGCGGACGTCGAAGGGATCGAGACGCGTGGGACGGCGTATCTCGTGCTCCTGTGTGCGAAACGAGGCGCTATTTCCGTCTCCGAGGCGCGCGAGACGATCGACGCGATGATCGACGCCGGCTGGTACTGTTCGCCGGAACTCTACTCGAAACTCGTCCGGAAACTCGAGACGTTCGAGGAGTGAACGACTATCGAGGAACCGCGAACTCGAGTCGAAACCGTCCCCTTCTTTCACTGCTGTCCCGTCGATTCCGCCATGCCGACTGCATCGAACGAATCGGTCTCGCTGTACTACGACCGCGCCGGCGAGGGCGAGCCCGTCGTCTTCGTCCCGGAGGCCGGCCTCGGCGGCTGGCTCTGGGGCTGGCAACACGCCGCCGTCGCCGGCCCCCACGAGGCCGTCGTCTGGGACCTCCGGGGAACGGGCCGCTCGGACGCACCGCCCGGCCCCTACGACCTCGAGACGCTCGTCGCCGACCTCGAGGCGGTCCTCGCGGACTGCGGGATCACCAACGCTCACCTCGTGGGCTGTGGCCTCGGCGGTGCGATCGCGCTCGAGGCGGCCCGGACCTCGAGCCGCGTCGCGACGCTTTCGCTGTTCGGGACGGCGCCGCGGGGCGAGGCGTTCGACCTCGAACCGCTCTTCGCGCCGCCGGACGACCGGGACGCACTCGACGCGTCGCTCGAGGCGGCGCTCTCGACCGACTTCCTCGAGAGCCAGCCCGAGGTGCGCGAGGGGATCGTCGACTGGCGGGCCGACGGCGACGCGGACCGGGCGGGCTGGGCGGCACAGGTCGCGGCGCTCGAGGGATTCGACGCGACCGACCGGCTGGTGGAGGTGACTCAGCCGACGCGGGTGATCCACGGCGGCGCGGACGGACTCGTGTCGCCCGCGGCCGGTCGGGAACTGGCGCGGGGGCTGCCCCGCGGGGAGTTCCGGGCGCTCGAGGACGCGGGCCACCTCTGTTTCGTCGAGCGCTCGCGGACGGTCAACGATCGGCTGCTGGGTTTTCTCGAGGCGCAGACGACCGATTCCGAGTAACGGGCTCGGCCGATACCGGGGGTGCTTGCGACTGACCCCCGCCCTTCTACGTGCTCGAGCGTGGAAGCGACCGCCGTGACCCTCTCGCTGGCCCGCCGAGCCGACCACTTCCCGGACCGGACGGCGGTCGTCGACGTCTCGGAGGATCGGCTGTACGCGCCCGCGGAGACGGTTCACGAGGACCGGGTCTCCTACGGCGAACTGTCGGCGCTCGCGGGCCGGACCGCCGAGCGCCTCGCCGCGCTCGAGATCGGCCCCGGCGACACGGTCTGTCTCGTCACCCGGAACCGGGTCGCGGCGCTGGCGCTGGTCTTCGCCTGCCGACGGCTCGGGGCGACGCTCGCGCCGATCTCCCATCTCCTGACGCCCGCGTCCGTCGAGCGTCCGTTCGCCGTCCTCGAACCCGAGATCGTCGTCGCGGAGGCGGCCCAGCGCGATCTGGTGCGGTCGATCCCGTTCGACCGGTCGGTGACCCTGAAGGAACTGTCCGAAACGGACCGCGCCGGTGTCGAAGTCGACGACCGCCGACCGGACGGATATCCGCTGCTCGCCCTCCACGGCGAGTCCGGACGCCCGATCGCGGGCTACGCGAGCGAGACCATCGAGCGCAACTGCCGCACGGGTATCGCCGCGTGGGGGCTGGCGGCGAACGACGTTGTCCCGCTGACGACGCCGCTTTCGACCCCGGGCGGGCTCGTCCGCGTCGCGCTGTCGGTGCTGTCCGTCGGCGGGACGCTCCTGCTCGATCGGGCCTTCGATCCCGGCGACGCCGCGACCGCGATCGCCGAGGAGGGGGCCACGCTGTTGCCCGGTCGGGCGCCGGTCCTCCGCGATATCGCGGCCGAACCGGGCTTCGACGCGGCCGCCGACTCGCTCGAGCGCGCGATCTGCGAAGCGCCGGTCGGCGCGGACGTGATCGACGCCTATCGGGACCGCGACGTGTCGGTCGCCCGGGTCCACGGCCGCCTCGAGTGTCCGACGGCCCTGAGCGAGGGAGTCCCCGACGACCGCCGTGACGACGACGGGTCGTCCGCCGACGGCGCTCCGGTCGGCCGCCCGGTCCCGGACTGCCGCGCCCGGCTGGTCGACGACGACGGTGCCGTCCTCGAGGCGGCGGCCGACGGCCGCCTCCAGCTCTCGGGCCCGGTGGTGGCCGACGGCTACGTAAGCGCTGCCGGAACCGACGACGAGCGGCCGGAGGGACCGGCCGCACTCGAGCGCGCCGACGACGAGGCCGGCGACCGCGGCCGGTTCGTCGACGGCTGGTTCGACACCGGGGACCGGTTTCGGCGGGACGAGGCGGGGACCTACTACCTGCGATGAGTCGGGTCGCGGGCGTGACCGATTTCGATCCCGTCGGCGCTCGAGCGCGGGTGTCGAACTAGCCGTCGGCGGTCGCGGCAACGCCGACACCGGGCGGAAGGCCTATTCTTGTCGAGTGACCACTATGGCGTAATGAGTCAACCCCGAATCGCCGTCCTGAACGCGGCTCACCGGGACGAGAACACGACGCGGAACTTCCGGCGCGAACTCGACGCCTCGCTGGCGGAGTTCGACGCCACCGACGGCACGGTCCCCGACGACTTCGACTACGACGGCGCCGTCGTCACCGGCTCCCGATCGTCGGTCTACTGGGACGACGACTGGATGCGACCGGTCAAGGAGTGGGTCGGCGAGGCGATCGATCGTGGCATCCCCTTCCTCGGCGTCTGTTGGGGCCACCAGCTGCTCGCCGACGTCCTCGGGGGCACCGTCGAGGACATGGGCGTCTACGAGGTCGGCTACAGCGCGATCGAACACACCGGCGAGTCGCGGCTGTTCGATGGCGTCGACGAGACCTTCCTCTCCTTTACCAGCCACTCCGACGCAGTCACCGAACTCCCGCCCGGCGCCGACCCCCTCGCCGAAAACGACTACTCCAATCACGCCTTCCGCAAGGACCGGGTCTTCGGCGTCCAGTTCCACCCCGAGTACGACAGCAAAACCGCCCGCGAACTCGTCCACCGCAAGGACCTCTCCGACGAGCGCCTCGAGGCGATCCTCGACGAGATCACCGACGAGAACTACCAGCGAGCCTGCGAGGCCAAACTCGTCTTCGACAACTTCCTCGAGTTCGTCCGCGAAACCAAACGAGTCGACGCCACCGACGCTTCGGCTTCGGTCGGCCGCTCCGACTGATCGCCGAATCGTCACGGTTTCTTTCTGGGTGCACTCGAACGTCAGCGAGACATACTTTTCCGATAGCGGTCAAAGCGTACGTGTCTGTGCCCGACGGTCGAACTCACGGAAGCGACGACCGATCGACTCGAGGAGCTACAGGCGGAGATCCGTCGCGAGACCGGTCGTGACGTATCGAAACGGATACTTCTCGAGCGGATCGTTCGGGTCGCCTACGAGCCGAGAGACGAAGTGGTCGACCAGTTTCGTGACGATTCTCCGTCGTAGCTGGCTGACCTGTACTACCGATCGGCCGTTTTCGTGAACGCAACTCGAAGAACGCGGTTCGATCGGAGAAAAAGCGCCGAGGAGTCGATCAGTCCGCGGCGACTTCGACCTTCGCCTCGTCTTCCTTGCCGATGGCCTCGACGATGAGTTCGGCCACGTCGACGATCTCGATCTCGTCCTCGAAGTCGCCGGTCTTGCGGCCGTCCTCGTACATCGTCATGCACATCGGGCAGGCGACGACGAACTTCTCGATCCCGCTGCCGGCGTCGGTGTCCTCGAGGGCCTCTCGAATGCGTTCCTCGCTGGGCTTGGGCTCCTCCTCGAAGTCCATCCAGAGGCCGCCGCCGCCGCCGCCACAGCAGAAGGAGTTGCTGCGGTTGCGGGGCATCTCGTCTAACGTACAGCCCGTCGCCTTGATGAGCTCGCGCGGGGCCTCGTACTCGTCGTTGTACCGGCCCAGATGACAGGGGTCGTGGTAGGTGACCGTGTAGTCGAGTTCGGTCCCGTCCAGGTCGAGTTTGCCCTCCTCGACGAGTTCCTCGACGGCCTGGGTCCAGTGGTAGACGTCGACCTCGCCGTCCGCGTTCCACTGCTCGTCGTACTCGAAGGGCATCATCGGGTCGTCCGAGAACTCGTCGAAGTTGAGCTCCGGATACTCGTTCTTGAACGTGTTGTAGGAGTGGGGGTCCGTACAGACGATCGTGTCGAATTCACAGTCCTCCCAGGTCTCGACGTGGTGGCCGGCCAGTTCGACGTAGAGTAGTTCCTCGCCGACGCGGCGGATGTCGTTGCCGTCGAACTTCTCGTCGTCGAAGAGGATGCCGAAGCTGACGTCGGCCTCCTTCAGGATGGTCGCCAGCGAGCGGGCGACCTGCTTGTTGCGCTCGTCGTAGCTCGGGAAGTCGCCGACGTACCAGAGGTAGTCGACTTCCTCCTCGCGAGCGTCGGTCACGTCGAACTCGAGTTCCTCGGTCCAGTCGCCGCGATTCCGCGGCGAGTCGCCGAAGGTGTTGCCGTTCTGCATGACGTTCTGGAAGACGTCCTGCATGCTCGAGGAGACGTCGCCCTGATCGGTCTGCTGGCGGTTGAGCCGGGTGAAGCTCTTGAGGTGTTCGATCTCGACGGGGCAGGCGTCCATACAGGCCATACAGGCCATACAGGAGTCCATCGTCTCGGAGTCGATCACCGAGGTGCCGCCGTCGGCGATGATCGGTTGCTCTTCGCCGCCGGCCTCTAAGTCTTCCCGGTAGGACTTCAGGTCGAGGATGACGTTTCGCGGGTCGAGCGGGCGGTCGGAGGCCTTGGCGGGACAGACCGAGGAACAGCGACCGCACTTGGTACAGGCGTCCTGGTCGAGGATCTCCTTCCAGGTGAAGTCGTCGATGGATTCGGCGTTGGTCGCGTCCAGGTCGGAGGGGACGTTCGGCAGTCGCTTGCCCGCTTTCTCGTCGCGCGTGACGACGTTCGCGAAAGAGGAGAGCATGTGGAACGGCTTCGCGTAGGGGATCCACGCGATGAAAAAGAAGGCGATCAGCGAGTGGGACCACCACGCGAGCCAGTGGAGGTTCTCGACGTTGAGGCCGGCCCCGTTCAGTCCGGCCTGTTCGGGCCCCAGCGTCGGGAGCCCGATCGCCTCGAAGCCCAGCGCCATCCCGTAGGCGACGAAACTGACGACCTCGTGGTCCGGAATCCCGGCGCTGTAGACGCGCAGTCCCTCGAGCAGGAAGCCGCCGATGCCAAGCGCGAACAGCGTCCAGATGAAGACATCGTCCTCGGTGGAGGTGTGTCGGTCCCAGAGGCGGTGGTTGCGGACCCAGTAGCGTCGGTACATCGCCATGGCGATGCCGATGACGAACAGCAGTCCCATCGCGTCGACCATAAACTGGTAAGCGAGGTAGAAGTCACCCTTCCAGAACGAAAAGCCGAGAAGCTTCTGGGCGGCGTACTCGTCGACCATCAGAATAGAGGTTGCGATGAAGAGCGTCAGGAATCCCCACAGAATAAACGAGTGCATCAGGCCGCCGTAGAGGTCCCTGTTGAACTGTTTCTCGTTCGAGAGCACGATCTTGGCCGAGCTCACGATTCGGTTCGGCAGGTCGTTCAGACGCGCGAAGGAGTCGTCGTCGCCCTGCGAGTAGCGGGCGAACCGCCGATAGACGCCGTAGGTGAAGACGGCGATAGTGACGAACGCGAGGAAGTAAAACGTCGCGTACTCGACGCTGGTAATACCCCAGTACGTCTCCCTCGCCACGTCTGACTGTGCTAGCGTATGCATATCCAATGAGGGGGAAGGCTGTAACTTAATTCTTGCCACACCAGCCGCCAAACGACCCCGCTGCCGTCTTGCGAAAATTTTCATATTATTCCGAGTTTATAATTGTCGTCCATGTTCATTTTGGCAGCCCAACCCATCTGGCAACAGGCTTAAATAGCCGCCCGTCGGGAGTGTCCACCCATGAACGACAAAACCGAGGAACTCCGGGACATCTTCACCGACGTCACCGACGGCGAGGAGACCGTCACCGAATCGCAGGAGAACACCCGCGGCTCCTTAGAGCGGGACGAACGGACCGATCAGGAACGCCTCGAGAGCGTCGTCCAGCAGATGCGCGAGCGCTACGCGTTCGAGACGCCCCTCTCCGACGACGAACTCCTGACCGTCGCCCGGGGCTTTTACGACGATCGGAGCGACGAAGAGATCGCCGCGGACCTCGGGGTCGACGCCGACGCCGTCTTCGAGGCCCGGATGTCGTTACATCTCGTCGGCGAGGACGACGCCGACGAGGTCGACCTCGCGTCGATCCGCGAACGCGACGACGACGCGGCGCTCGCCGACGAGTACGGCGTCGGCGAGGCCGAGATCCGCCGCTACCGCCGCGTCGCCGAGTCCGAAGAACAGTCCCGAACCGCGAACGACCGCTACCGCGACGAGTTCGACAGCGTCCTCGCCGACGCCGACCTCTCCGAGCGCATGGCCTCCGACCTCCGCGAAGACGGCCTCGAGGACGCGACCGAGGGGATGGAGACGGACGTGGAGTTCTAACAACCGAACTTTTTTGGCCGGGTCCTCGCTCACGTCGTTCGCTCGAACCCGGCCAAAAAACTTCGATGAAAAAAGGCCGAGCGCGCCGTCGGCGCGCTCGGTACAACCGATTGCCCCGCTATTGGGCGAGACTTCTTATACGAAGGCGCAGCCAGACGGCCCGTGACCCGCACACCCGTCTCGTTCAGCGACCTGCGGACCGCCGCCTACTGCCCCCGGAAGTGTTACTACCGGCAGCGACTGCCGGCCGAAGAGCGCGAACCGCCGCCCGAAGTCGACTCGATCCGGGGGCTCGAGCCCCGCTACGAGTCGCTGCTCGCGGCCCCGCCGGGCGACCTCGAGGACGAACCGATCGCCGTCCCGTCGGTCCGATACCGGGATCGGCTGGCGGCGACCCGGGACCGACTCGAGGAGAGCGGGCAGTGGAATCGCCTTCGGGACCCTCGCGACCGCGACGCGTTCGCGGCCGGCCGCCACTGTCGCGGGATCGTCCACAAAGTGCTCGACGATCCGCTCGAGCCGGCGCTGCTGTCCACGGGGGAACCACCCGAGAGCGGCGTCTGGGAGGCCCAATCGGTCCAGGCGGTCGCGGCCGCGAAGGCGCTGGCCTGGGAACACGAGACGGCGGTCGAACGGGCCTGGCTCGAGTATCCGGCCCACGGCGTGATCCGCTCGGTCGAGATGACGACCCGCCGGAAAGCGACCTACAGGAGCGCGTTGCGGGCGGTCCGAGAACTGGACGGCCCGCCGGCGCGGACGACCAACCGCTCGAAGTGCGAGTCCTGTGAGTTCGCCACGGAGTGTGGCGTCACCACGCGGACGTTGCGGTCGCTGCTTGGGTTTTAGGCGGGCCTCGGGCTACCGCGTTAGCCTGTCTTTCAGGGTCACGGTCGCGACGGCGAAGACGAGCCCGAAGGCGATACCGATCGGCACCGCGCGCCCGGGGGGCTGCCCGCCGATCACGACCTCACTGCGGCGTACACGCCGCCGGGGACCGTGACGGCGAGGAAGAACCGCAGCACTGGCCGCGTCCGGAACCACGAGTCGTCGCTGGGCTGACTGCTCATGAACACCTGTTGCCTCGTCGCGAGTCAGTGTCGCTCGAGCCAGGCCTCGATCTCGTCGGCCTTCGCGCCGCGGCGGTGGATCGTCCCGCTCGAGACCTCGACGACGGTGCTCTCGGTCCCGCCGTCGGTTTCCCCGTCGTCGAGGACGACGGCCGCGGCCTCGCGGATCTCGGGATCGAGATCGGCGGGCCGCCGGGCGCTCTCCCGGCCGCTGACGTTCGCGCTGGTCGAGGTGATCGGTGTGCCGGCCCGCTCACAGAGTCGCAGCGCGACAGCGTGGTCCGGTACCCGGACCCCGACGCGGTCCCGACCGGCCGTGAGGACGTCCGGGACGGCCTCGCGTCGCCGACAGAGGACCGTCACGGGGCCGGGGAGAAAGGTTCCCATGAACTGCCGTTCCCGTTCGGTCGCACGGACGTGTCGTAGCGCCGACGGGACTGACGGCACCGCGAAGGAGATCGGCTTCGAACGGTCCCGTCCCTTCACCTCGAAGACTCGCTCGACGGCGGCGGGGTCGAGGGCGTCCGCGGCGAGGCCGTAGACCGTCTCCGTCGGGTAGACGACGAGTTTCCCCTCCTCGATCGCCTCGGCCGCGCGGTCGAACTCGCTCATTCGGTTCGAACTCGGCGGATCGCGAGCAAAAAACTGTCGCTCGGGGCCGGTCACTCGAGGCCGAGTTCGGACTCGAGGGCGTCGTAGTCGGGGAAGTCGGGCCAGTCGGTGGCGACCCACGCGCCCGCGATCGCGCGGTCGTCGTCGAGCGCGAAGAAGGCGACGCGGGGTTCGCTGAGGCCGGCCATCCCGTCGAGGTCGTGGGCGATCCCGTAGGAGTCGGCGACCTCGTTGCTCGGGTCGCTGAAGAGGGTAAAGGGGTAGTCGTTCTCCCCGAGGAACCGCTTGACGCCGTAGGGGGTCGAGGCCGTGACGCCGACGACCCGGCCGGCGCGGTCGTCCCAGCCGCGCTCCGTCAGCTCGTCCCAGACGTACTTGGCGAGGAACGAGCCGGTCATCGGCGTGAACACGAGGATCGTCGGCCCGTCGGTCTCGGCGACCAGCTCCGACAGCGTTCGGTCCTCCCAGTACTCGTCGGTGACCAACGGTCGGGTGAAGTCGGGCGCCTCCGCGCCGGGTTCGGGGTGATCCGCCGGACCCAACTCGACGACGTCGAACTCCGGCATCAGTCCGCACCTCCGGCGCTCGCCGCGGCGTCTCCGTACGTCGACTCGAGGTAGTCGACGATGTTCGCGCTTTCCGCCATCGTGACGCCGGTGTTCTCGTCGACGACGACGGGGACGGTCCGGACCCCGGCGACGCGTTTGACGACGTCTCGCTCGGAGTGCATCGGTTCGACGAACCGCGAGCGATAGCCCAGATCGTACTCGTCGAGGAGCCGCGCGACCCGCTCGCAGAACGGACAGCCCTGGAGCCGGTAGAACGTGATCGGTCGGTCGTCGGTGGCGCTCATAGGCGTTCGTAGGGGAAACGGCCGGGTAAACGTGTCGTCGGCGGCGGCGATGGCCGTCTCTTAAGATGGGAAACGGTTAACCCATCCGGCTATTAGGCTGTACATCAATGGCGTTGTCTCCGCCGCTCGCGGCCCCGTTGGTCGCCTACGAACTCCCACTCGTGGGTGTCGAGCTCGATCAGTCGATGGTGACGATCATCGGCGCGCTCATGATCGTCGTTCTCCTCGCCCTGTCGGCGTTTTTCTCCTCCTCGGAGATCGCGATGTTCAACCTCCCGAAACACCGCCTCGAGGGGATGATGGAGGAGGGGACCGCCGGCGCGGAGCTGGTGAAGTCGCTCAAGGACGACCCTCACCGGCTGCTCGTGACGATTCTGGTCGGCAACAACCTCGTCAACATCGCGATGTCCTCGATCGCGACGGCGCTGCTCGGCCTCTACTTCGAGTCGGGGCTGGTGCCGGTCGTGCTATCGACGTTCGGCGTGACGGCGATCGTCCTCCTGTTCGGCGAGAGCGTCCCCAAGTCCTACGCCGTCGAGCACACCGAGTCGTGGTCGGTCCGCACCTCGAAACCGCTGAAGCTCACCGAGTACCTGCTCTTTCCGCTGATCGTCCTTTTCGACTACCTCACGCGACAGATCAACCGCCTCATCGGTTCGACGGGTGCGATCGAGTCGCCCTACGTCACCCGCGACGAGATCCAGGAGATGATCGAGTCCGGCGAGCGCGAGGGCGTCCTGGAGGAGGAGGAACACGAGATGCTCACGCGGATATTCCGCTTTAACAATACGATCGTCAAGGAAGTGATGACCCCGAGACTCGACATGACGGCGGTGCCGAAAGACGCCGAGATCGACGAGGCCATCGAGACCTGTATCCAGAGCGGCCACGCCCGGATTCCGGTCTACGAGGGTAGCCTCGACAACGTGCAAGGGGTCGTCCACATCCGCGATCTCGTCCGGGACCTGAACTACGGCGAGGCGGAAGACGACGAACTCGAGCTGGCGGATCTCATCCAGCCGACGCTGCACGTCCCCGAGTCGAAAAACGTCGACGAGCTGTTGTCCGAGATGCGGGAGAACCGGATGCACATGGCCATCGTCATCGACGAGTTCGGCACCACCGAGGGGCTGGTGACGATGGAGGACATGATCGAGGAGATCATCGGCGAGATCCTCGAGGGTGGCGAGGACGAGCCCATCGAGGAGATCGCCGACGACACCGTCCTCGTCCGCGGCGAGGTCAACATCGAGGACGTCAACGAGGCGCTCGACATCGACCTGCCCGAGGGTCAGGAGTTCGAGACCATCGCCGGCTTCATCTTCAACCGCGCCGGCCGACTCGTCGAGGAGGGCGAGGAGATCACCTACGACGGCGTCCGCATCACCGTCGAGACAGTCGAGAACACCCGCATCCTGAAAGCCCGCCTCAAGAAACTCGAGCGTCCGACCGACGACGAGTCGGCACCCGACGAGACCGCGCCGCTCGAGGCCGACGACGAGTAATTCGCTGGTCAGTTCTCCGACCCGACGAGCGCGGCCACGTCGCGTGCGACCGCCGGCGGGACGACGATCCGGCGGGGGCCCTGCACGTACTGGCCGTCCGGCTGGGCGTACGTGAGCGAGAGGACGGCCGCGTCGCCGAGCCGGCGGATCGACGCGTCCTCGATGACCGCGAGATCGATCGCCTGTTCGGGCTCGTAGAGATAGATCGTTCCGTCCTCGGGATCGAGCGCACCGACCGACTGGAGGAAGGACGCGAGGACCAGCGCGACGAGCGCGAGCGGGACGGAGGCCGCCACGACGAACGTGAAGGGACTGGCACCGACGGCTAGGAGTTCGTTTTGCGAGACGTACCGGCCGACGCTCAGCAACAGGCCGATGAGGGCCCCCATCACGACGGTTCCGACGGCCGCGTCGACCGCCCGGTCCAGCCGCCGTCCGGAGGGGACGTCGACGGGGAGTCGCTCGAGGTGGCGTTCGGTACCGCTCGAGGCGGCGACCGCGAGAACGGTCGCGGCGATCGCTGCGACGAGTGCGACGACGACGGTTCGGCCGGGCCCGCCGGCCGCCTCGCCGGCGAGCCTGTAGAGCCGCCAGCAGACGACCGTGAGGATCGCGGCGAAGAAGGTACCGACGCCGAACATCCACAGCAGGCGGACGGTACGTGAGGTACTGGCGTCGCGACGCCACTGGATCGTCTCGTCGGCGGCGTCGGTGACGTCGACGGCGTCCTCGTCCATACGTCGGACTCACGACCCGTCGGGTAAAGACCGTTCGATGTCGGCCGGCTCACAGCAGGACCGCGGCGACGGCGGCGTACCCGACGTAGCTGATGGCGATCGCGCCGGCCAGCGACCCGATCCACGCGAGGACGGTAAAGCCCATCTTGCGGGCGCTGACGCCGCCGCCGGCCCCGGCCGCCGCGTAGCCGCTGCCGATGATCGCGCTGACGATGATCTCGTTGAACGAGACCGGGATGCCGTACAGAACCGCGGCCTGGGCGATGATAAAGGAGGGGATGAGCGCGGCGATCGATCGCCGCGGCCCCAGCGAGGAGTAGTCCTGCGAGATCGCCTTGATCATCCGCGGCGCGCCGGTCCACGACCCCAGCAGGAGCCCGAACCCGCCGCCGATCAACATCGCGAGCAGGGGTAACTCGAGTTCGCCCGACAGCGGGATCAGCGGCCCGATCGCCAGCCCGACCTGGCTCCCGCCGGCCGAAAAGGCCACCAGCCCGCCCAGCACGAGCAGGAAGTGCCGTTCGCCCCGTTCGGTGCCGTTGCGGAGGTCCAACCCGATCGCGATCGCCCACAGCGCCGCCATCACGGCCGTCGCGAGGAGGGTCCCGGCGATCGCCGGCCCGGGAAGCGAGGCGCTCGAGGCCTGTGCGATCGACTGTCCGCCCGCGTCCGCCGGACCCAGCAGCGCGAACTCGATGTTGGCGACGATCGCGCCGACGACCGCGGCCAGCACGACGATGAGGTACTCCTCGGGGACCGCCTCGGCGCGCAGCGCGCGGGCGACCGCGTAGGCGATCGAGCCGCCGACGAACGGTGTCAGGACCCACAGCGTGGCGATCTCGGTGTACTTCGCCCACGCGGGGTCGCCGCCCATCGCGAGGCCGACGCCGATGACCGCGCCCGTGACGGTAAACGCCGTCGCGATCGGATACCCCGTGAAGATCCCGATCGCCACCAGCGCAGCTGCGATCAGCAGCGCCAGCGTCGCGGCCAGCGAGGAGAGGGTCACGCCGCCGATCAGTTCCGTCCCGACCGCCTCGGAGACGTTCGCGCCCTGCAGGACCGCGCCGGAAAAGCCCAGCAGTCCCACGAGAAAGCCCGCCCGCATCACCGAGATCGCGTTCGCGCCGACCGCCGGCGCGAACGGCGTCGAGCCGCTCGAGCCGGCGCCGATCGCCCACGCCATGAAGAGGCTCGCGATCGCGGCGACGCCGAAGGTCCCGAGCGTGGCGATATCGACCATCTACTGGCTTCCTATTAGCGGCCCCTACAAGTGTGTGCCGACCTGCGGCTCCCGTCGGCGGTGGCACTCCCGGCGATGGTGATCGGGTCCGATCTCAGCGTCCTCGCGGTCGTAATCGTCTCGGACGGCAACCCGCTCCATCTCTCGAGTGAGCACGGCGTCGGATCTGCCGCCTCGAGGCGATTCGGTCGGGGTGATCGTTCAGTTGGTCGTCGATCGCGAGTTGTCGTCGGGTTCCGGCGGCGGCTCCACGCCCTCGATGGCCTCGGCCGCGTCGGTGTCCTTCTCGACCTCGACGTGCCAGCGGTCGACCTCGTCCTCGTACTCGGCGAGCCGTTCGGAGACCGCCTCCTTGAGATCGTCGTCGTTGACGTTGACCTCGAAGACGAACTGCTCGCCGTTCCCGCCGTTGCGCGTCGACTGCTGGACGTTGGCGCTGACGAGTTCGTTGTCGAAGTAGTACGGCGCGAGCTGGGTCATCACGTTCTGGTAGACCGTGTCCTCGACCCGACGCAGGGCCTTGCGGCTCGCGGAGTCGGCCGCGCGAGCGACGTAATCGATCGACTCCTTCCAGTTGTCGACCGCGGCCCCGGCGTCGTCGTCCTCGAGGCTCTCGTAGGATTCCGAGAGCTTCTCGCCGGCGGTCTTGATGTCCTCGTCGGGCTCCTTGCCCGCTTTCTCGCCTTTGCCTTCCTCGACGCTGGCCTGGTCGGCGGTCTTTTCACTGACGTCGGAGTCGAGGGTTTCGTGGGCCTTGGGTCGCCACTCGTCCCACTCCTCGAAGGCGCGCGCGAAGCGCGCGCCCCACTCCTGGTCGGGATCGTGGACGTCGACGTCGCGGAGCGCGCGCGTGATTCGCTCCCCGTGTTCGACGATGTCGCCCCAGTCGCCGCGGACTTTGAACCCCGAGATGCTCTCTTCCATTCGGCTGGCCGAGTGGTAGCGTGCGAATAGGTATAAACTTCTCTGCCGTCGCCCGCTTGGGTCGGCGGTCGCGGAGCGCTATCGTTGGCCGCCCATCGACCGTCGCGTCGGTTGCTACGTCGATCGATCAAACCCGCTCGTGGTCCGGCAAACCGAGTTCGCGGTCCCAACTCGAGCGTTCCCCGGCGCGATCGCCTCGAGGCGGACGGGGCCGCGGGTCGCGGCCGCTGATCGACACTGTGAACTACCCGGCGAGTGGCCATACGGGTATGCCGATCGAAGACCGGGACAACGCCTATCTCATCACCCACGCACTGGCGAAGGACACGCTCTCGCGGCTGCGCGATGTCGAGACCGAGCAGGTCAGCTTCCGGAAGGGACTGGTCAAACTCGGCCGAATCTGCGGCTACGAGATCATCGACGGGCGGATGGAGACCGAGTACGTCGAGATCGAGACGCCCCTCGAGCGGACGATGGGCGAACGGGTCCGCGGGCTCGACGACGTGGTCATCATCAACGTCTTGCGCGCGGCGACGCCGTTCGTCGAGGGACTACTGAAGGCCTTCCCGCGGGCGCGTCAGGGCGTCATCAGCGCGAGCCGCGACGAGGAAGCGGGTCGCGCCGAGGACGGCTCGTTCCCGATCTCGGTGGACTACGTGAAACTCCCCGAGATCACCGAGGAGGACACGGTGATCATCGCCGACCCGATGCTCGCGACGGGGAGTACGATGTGTACCGTCCTCGATCACGTCGTCGAGAACGCGGTCCAGCCCGAGAACCTGATCGTCCTCTCGGCGGTGTCGGCGCCGGAGGGACTGCTCCGGGTCGACGAGGAGTTCGACGAGGCCGACCTGCTGACGGTGTCGATCGACGACCGACTCGACGAGAACGGCTTCATCGTCCCCGGACTGGGCGACGCCGGCGACCGCGCGTTCCGCACGACCTGAGCCGCCGGGCTCACCGCGGCCCGCTGCCGACGGACTTTTGCGGATCGCCTCGAACCCACTCGCTATGGCTTACACCGTCGTCGATCCGGACGACCTCGAGTACGCCGACGACCGTCCCTGTGACCTCCGCCGACTGAGCGACGCGGCCGGCATGGAAAACGTCGCGATCAACCGGTTCGACGCCGAGCCGGGCGAGCAGTTGCCGCTGGCCTACCACTATCACGAGACCCAGGAGGAGGCGTTCGTCGTCCTCTCGGGGACGCTTCACGTCGAGACGCCCGACGGAGAGTTCACGGTCTCCGAGGGATCGCTGTTCGCGGTCGAGCCGGAGGCTCCCCAGCGCGCCTACAACCCCGCGGACGCCGACGAGCCGGTTTCGGTCGTCGCGATCGGGGCGCCGCCGGTCGACGGCGACGCCGTGGCCTACGACCCCGAGGAGTAGGGGGATTCTTCTCGCTACTCCCCTCCCCCGCAGGTGTCGATTCCCAGTACCGCGTTCATCGGACACCGCTGGATCACCGCGGTCGCGAGGAGGTCGCTCCCGGCGACGAACGCGAGGACGCCCAGCGTCCGGTCCCGGTTCCGGTAGCCGACCAGCAGCAGGACCGCCGCCAGCACCGTCCGGCCGATGCGATCGAGCCCGCCGACGTTTCGCTCCATAGCGGGGCTACGAGCGCGAGCCCGGTATAGCCTTCCCCGAACCCCCTCGTTTCCGGTCGAACCTCGCCCCCGTCCGGCGATTCCTCGGCATTTCGGTCCAGTGGAACCGCACGCTCGAGCGAGGCTCCAGGGGCCGCAGCTCCCCGCGACCCCGTTATCGTTTTAACACGAACGGTCGTACGATCGGCTATGACCGGTCGTACGCTCGAGGCCGCCGAGACGCCGGATGTCCGATTCCGCCTCGCGTTCGGGGCCTACGTCGGCCTGCTGATCGCCGGCGTCGCCGCGACGGCCGTCGCGTTCGTGAATCCGACCGCGACGGCGCTGCTCGGGACGGCCGTGGCCGCGTTTCTCGGCGGCTGTCTCGTCGGCGTCGCCCTCGCGAGTCGGGTCCGCGGGCTGGCGGTCCGGCTCGGCCGATCGTGGGGTCGTCGGGCCGCGATCGTCCTCCTGCCGGTTCCCGTCGGGCTCGCGGCCGGCGCGTCGTTGTTGACGCCGCTCGAGTCGCCGGTCGGCGTCGCGGCGCTCGCGGTGTCGGTCGCCGCCGCCGTCGCGGGCTCGGTCCTCCGCTGGCTGGCCGCGACCCGCTACGCCGACGCACGAACGCCCGGAGACCCCATCGGCACGTGGCGGTGGGACCCGCCGAGTAGCCCCAAACTCGACGCTTTCCTCCTCGCGATGTGGCTCCTGTTGGGACTCGCTGACGGACTCGCCGGGAACTGGGCGGGAGCGCTCGTCTGGACCGGGCTGGCGCTCGCGTGGGCGGCCGACGGGCTCGCCGAGGGCCGGTGGCGGCTCGGATCGATCGGTTCGACGCCCGAGATACGGGTCTACGAGGACGGCCTCGTCAAGCGCCGCCCCTACACCCGGGAGTTCGTCCCCTGGGACGACGTCGCTCACGCCCGGCTCCGCGAGGACGAACTCGCTCTCGGCCGGGGATTCTTCGACGTCCGTTTCGACCGCGACGAACTTCCGGAGCTCGAGGCGGTCCGGGCGGAGATCGAGGGCCGACTCCCGAACGGCGCGGCGGGATAGTTTCACTCGAGGTCGGCCCGGTCGCTCGTCGCGCTCCGGAGTCGGTCCCGCAGTGCGTCGCCCTCGGCCAGCGGGACGCGCACCTCGAACGTGACCGCGGCCTCGTAGTCGGCGTCGAACTCGTGGCCCTCGCTCTCCAGTATCGAGCGGACGGTCCCCGAGTCGTCGTAGTCGACGGTGATCTCGAGGCGCTCGTGGGGGCGTTCCTCGACGACGCCGGCCCGGTCGAGGGCGTCTTTCACCGCCCGCGAGTAGGCCCGGACGAGTCCGCCGACGCCGAGGTTCGTGCCGCCGTAGTACCGCGTGACGACGACCGCGCAGTTCTCTACCTCCCGCTGGGTGAGGACGTTCAGCGCCGGCTTCCCCGCGGAGCCGGAGGGCTCGCCGTCGTCGCTCGAGTACTCCCGGAGGAACGCGCCGTCGTCGCCGGTCCGGACCCGGTAGGCGGGCACGTTGTGGGTCGCGTCGGCGTACTCCTCGCGGACGGTCTCGACGAACGCCTCGGCCGCCGCGACGGAGTCGACGGGACGGACGTGGCCGAGGAACTCCGATCCCTGGACGACGAACTCGGCGGTGGCGGGCTCCGCGACCGTTCGGTAGGTGTCGCTCACGGCAGTCCCCTCCGCGATCGGGTCCCGACGCGTGCCATATTTGCCGGTAGTCCGGCCGGCGAAAAGAGCCCGTCGGTCGACTTCCGTCGGCGTCGCGACGGCGGGCCTGGGACCACCCTCGTCGGTGCCCGCTCTGCGGCTCCGTCGCCTCTCACGGGGTATGTCGCTGGCTCCCATACGCTATTATTCCCCCGTGCCCTACGTGGCCGCATGGACGGCGATGCAATCGATTCCGACCTCGCGGACGAGATCCACAGCGTCTGCCGAACGACGGTCGGCGACGAACTCCGCAGTATCACCTACTTCACCGAGGACGACGTCGAACAATTGTATCTCCGGTCGGACCTGGAGCAGACGGCCGACCTGATCGGCTTCGCCGAACACGAACGGCTCGGGTTCCACTCCCAGTCGGCCTACCGGAACACGCAACTCGGCGAGTACCAGGCGACGATCCGGATGTTCGAGAACGGCTTTCTCTCTCGGGTCATTCGGGGTCCTCACGGCGTCTGGGTGACGGCCGACGAGATGTCGATCGAGCGGTTCGAGGAACTGACCAGCGCGCTCGCGTCGGTGCTGGACGAGTACGCCGACGGCGTCGAGGCCGCGGCTCCGGACGGGACCGACGCGGCCTGAACCGTTACTGGAGTTCGATCTTCCGGACGAAGGGGAGATCGCGGATCTCGGTGATCACCTCGCCCGGCAGATCCCCGTCGGTGATCAGGTAGAGCTTCGGCTCGTCGGTGAACTCGGGATCCTCGCTGATCGTCTGGCGGATCGAGATGCCGTTGTCCGCGAGCGTTCCGGTGACCTCGGCGACGATTCCCTCCCGCTCGGCGTCCTGAACCGCGACCGACAGCACCGTCAGGTCGAGTACCGGGGCGAGGTCCATCAGGCTCGGCACCTGCGAGATGTTCTGGAAGATGCGGCGCAGCTCCGGATCCTCGAGGATGACGTCGGTCGTCGAGTCGACGACCCGCCGGTCGACGCCGATCTCGCGGGCGATGCCGGTGTTGGGAATCTCGATCCCGCCCGAGACGACCCGGCCGTCGTCGTTGACCGAAAAGCCCCGCTCGAGCAGCAGCCTGATGACCGCCTGCTGACTCGGCGATCCCTCGAACTTCTCCATGATCTCGTCGAACATTCGTTGGCGGTCCTACGCTCGCCCGGGTATAATGTCCGGCGATCGGACCCGTTCCGTCCGACGCTATCCCCGCCACGGTCCCGGCCGCTCGTCTGACGTGGGCTTTTGTACGCCCCGGCCGATACCTTCCCGTATGCGCGAACTCCGGACCTGTGACTTCTGCGACGGCGACGCCGCCGGAACCTTCGAGATCGTCCCGCCCGAACTCGAGCCGACCGAGGCCGAACAGCGACGAGTCGCCCTCTGTCCCGACTGTCGGGCGCGACTCGAGGGGCTGCTCGAGCCGCTGCTCGCCCGGGCCCGCGACGGTGCCGGCGGGACGGACCCCGACGCGACCGGCGACGAGCGATCCGACGGGGGCAGTTCGGCCGCGACCGCTCCGTCGACCGCCGACGCGGCGGAATCAGGTACCAACCCCGCCGATGCCGACGGCGGCTCCGACACAGCGACAGCCGCCGAGGATGCCGCCCCGTCGCTCGAGGACGGGATCACGTTCGAGCGCGACGAGCGCGGTTCCGACACCGGTTCGACTGCCGAGACGGCCGCCGATACGGCCGTCGACGACGGTTCCAGCGCGGCCGACGCCACCGACGGCGAGACCGATCGAGGGGACGGCGGCGAGGACGGACCCACGGCCGGCTCGTCGGGCCCACCGGCGGCCTACGCCAAGGTCGTGCGGCTCCTGCGCAACCGCGAGTTTCCCATGGACCGAAGCGCCGTCGAGGAGCTGGCCGCCGGGGCCTACGACCTCGAGGGTCGCGAGGTCGAGGCGATCGTCGACTACGCGGTCGCGGAGGGCGAGTTCGTCGAGCAAGGCGGGACGCTCCGGCGACCCTAGAGCGTCCCCTTGGTGCTTGGCGTTCCCTCTCGGCGCTCGTCGATCCGGGTCGCGTCGTCGAGCGTCCGCGCCAGCGCCTTGAACAGCGCCTCGACCTCGTGGTGGGCGTTCTCCCCGTCGACCTCGAGGTGCAGCGTCAGGCCGCCGTTCATCGCCAGCGACTCCCCGAAGTGACGGGCCATGTCGCTGGTGAATCCACCGACCGACGCCTGGGAGAACGCCCCGTCGAAGTAGAAGCGCGGGCGGCCGCTGACGTCGACGACGGCCGCCGCGACCGCCTCGTCCAACGGGACGCGCCGGTCGGCGTACCGGACGATCCCGGACCGATCGCCCAGCGCCGCGTCGAACGCCTCGCCGAGGACGATCGCGACGTCCTCGACCGTGTGGTGGTCGTCGATCTCGAGGTCGCCGTCGCAGTCGACCTCGAGGTCGAACAGGCCGTGTTTCGCGAACGACGTCAGCATGTGATCGAAGAAACCGATGCCGGTGTCGACCGCGGCCGTCCCGCTCCCGTCGATCGCGAGGGTACACTCGATCGACGTCTCGGCCGTCTCGCGCGTGACCGTTGCCGTTCGCTCGCTCATGTCCAACGCATGCCGCCCCCGATACAAGGCGGTTCCGCTCGTCGGGTCCGCGTCGCACCGTCTTCCGAACCGGTCCCGAACCGGCGCGATTCGTCAGAACTCCGAAACTCATCGAGATTGGATAGTAAAACGTCTAAACGGATCTGAGGCAGTATGAAACGATCATTCACTCGCCACTTTGGGGGTGAAACGGGCCGAAACGACGCCAACCGTCTACCCGTTATATGCAGCCCCCAGTGAATGTCTCACTCAAGACGAGGTGCCCCGATCCGATGCCAAACCCCTCCCCCCTGTCGAACGAATCGCTCGCCCGGTCGAACCCCGAGGCGGAGCGCGACTGCGGCCGACTCCGCCGGTCGGTCAAGCGCCCCGCACAGTTCCTGTCGTTCTGGGGCGCTATCGCGTTGCCCTTCGTCCATCTGCCGCTTCTCGTGCAGGGACTGGGCGATCCCCAGGTGACGCTTACCTTCCTCGCTCTGCTCGCGGTCAACGTCCTCGCGCTCTACGTCGGCCACGGCTACAATCAGTAACGCCGCCCTCGAGCCACGCGCTTCCCGTTTCCGCTCCCGTCCGTCGTCCGAACTGTTATTCCCCGCCGTGACACACATCGGCGTGTTCGATGAGGATTCGCGTCGACTGGCGCTCGAGCTGTAGTCTCACCGGGACGGTCCTGAAGTGGCTCGCCATCCCGCTCGGCGCACCGCTCGCGCTCGCGATCGTCGACGGCGACGATCCGCTCCCGTTTCTCGTCACGATCGGTCTCACCGTCGTCCTCGGGACGGGCCTCGAGGCGCTGGCCGACGAGCCGGAGATCCGGCAGCGGGAGGCGTTCCTGATGGTCGCGCTGACGTGGCTCGGCGTCGCGCTGATCGGCGCGGTTCCGTTTCTCGTCGCCGGCGACGGCGTCCTCGCGCGGCCGGTCAACGCCGTCTTCGAGAGCACCAGCGGCGTGACGACGACCGGCGCGACCGTGATCGCGGACTTCTCGGTCCACTCGCGGGCGATCATGCTCTGGCGGGCGGTCCTCCAGTGGCTCGGCGGCCTCGGCATCCTGATCGTCGCGATCGGTCTGTTCTCGCACCTGCTCGTCGGCGGTGCACAGCTGATGGAGACCGAAACGCAGACGCGGAACGTCCACCGGCTCCGGCCCCACCTCGACGAGACCGCCCGGCTCATATGGAGCATCTACGTCGGGCTGACCGTGCTGACGACGGTCTTCCTGTTCGCGCTGTCGCTCGTCGGGCTCGCGCCGAACATGGACCTCTACAACGCCGTCACCCACGCCCTGACCAGCGTCTCGACCGCCGGCTTCTCGCCCCAGCCTGACAGCGTCGGCGCGTTCTCCCCGGCGGTCCAGTGGACGCTGATCCCCGTCATGATCGTCGGCGCGACCAACTTCGTGGTGCTCTACGCGGTCACGCGGGGCGACCTTCGTCGCCCCCTCGAGTCGGCCGAGTTCCGCTTTTATCTCGGCCTGCTCGCGTCGGTGACGGCGATCGTCGTCGCGATGCTCGTCCTCGACCCCGACCTCGCCATGGGGCTCGAGCCGACCGTTCGCCACGGGCTGTTCAACGTGGTGTCGATGGTGACGACGACGGGCTACGCCTCGGTCAACTTCGATCTCTGGTCGCCCGGCGCGAAGCACATGCTGTTCCTGTGTATGTTCACCGGCGGGATGGCGGGGTCGACGACGTGTTCGATCAAGTCGCTGCGGTGGCTGGTGGTACTCAAGGCCTTCCGCCGGAACCTGTTCGTCGCCGTCCACCCCGACGCCGTGCGACCGATTCGGCTCGACGACACCGTGGTCGACGACGAGACGGTCGGCGAGGTCTTCACCTACGTCACCCTCGCGCTGGTCATCTTCTTCCTGCTGACGGTCGTGATCGTCGTCGACGCGGCCCGCGTCGGGAACCCGGTCGACGAGTTCGACGCCCTCGGCGCGGCCGCCTCGATCTTTCTCAACATCGGTCCCGCGTTCGGCGTCGCCGGCCCGTTCGACAACTATCTGGCGTTCTCGCCGGCGAGCCGCGCGATCATGATCGTCATGATGTGGGTCGGTCGCATCGAGATCATCCCCGTCCTCGTGCTGCTGACGCCGGAGTTCTGGCGGTCCTAAAACCGACCTTTTGCTCTGCGGGCGCGGCTTCGCCGCGCCCTCGGCAAAACGTCGATGAAAAGCACTCCTCCCTCCGTTTCGGCTCGCGGAGCGAGCCTCCACGTCGGTCGTCGGCCCGCTCGTTCGCTCGACTCGCGGCTTACGCCGCTCGTCTTTTCGCGGCGCATAGCGCTGCGCTTTCGCTCACTCGCGGTGAATGTCAGTGAGCTACCTGCCCTCCCCCGAGTCGCACGGCTCTCGCGCTGCTCGAGCCGTCCTCCCGACCGCTCCGACGATCCGCGCTCGATCGGTCACGCCGTCCCGGTCGAGTCACCGTCGCTCGAGTCGTCGTCGGGAAGCAGAAACAGCACGACTGCGAGCCCGAGAACGGCGACGAGCGGGCCGACGAACACCATCGCCGGCAGGAGGGCGAACACGGCGGCCATCCGGACGTGGTCGCTCCAGTGAGGGTCGCGGTCCGTCATCGGATTCATGTTCGACCTCAGATAACTTCACGCTTGGTCGACGCCCGTAGCCGGCTACTCCTCGGAGCCGACCGCCGCCTGTGCCTCCGCGAGCGTGAAGTTGTCCTCGTACAGCGCGCTCCCGACGACGGCAGCCGCCGCCCCGGCGTCCGCGAGGGCGCGCACGTCCTCGAGCGTCGCGACGCCGCCGCTGGCGATCACCGGGATGTCTGTCGCGTCGACCAGTTCGCGGACGGGTTCGGTCGCGACGCCCTCGAGTCGCCCCTCGACGTCGACGTTGGTGAACAAGATTGCGGCGGCACCGAGCTCCTCGTAGCGCTTGGCCGCGTCGACTGGACTGATCCCTGCGCCCTCGGTCCAGCCCTCGACGACGACCTCGCCGTCCTTCGCGTCGAGGCTGACGACGACGCTGTCGGGGTGGTCCTCGCTGATCTCGGCGACGGTATCGGGATTCTCGACCGCCGCCGTGCCGAGGATGACCCGGTCGACGCCGCGCTCGAGCAGGTCGACGGCGTCGTCGACGGTCCGAATGCCACCGCCCAGTTGCGTGGGGACGTCGACGGCGTCGATCACCGCGTCGATGGCGTCGGCGTTCGTCCGCTCGCCCTCGAACGCCCCGTCGAGATCGACCAGGTGGAGCGATTCCGCCCCGGCGTCGATCCACCGCCGGGCGGCCTCGACCGGCTCGCCGTAGGTCTTCTCGGTGCCGCGTTCGCCCTGCACGAGCTGGACGACCTCGCCGTCCTGAATGTCGACCGCCGGGATCACCTCGAACCTGCCGCGCTCGTCGTCGATCATACTCGAGTGGGCGTGGCCGGCGCGAGTAAAGGCGACGGTTTCGCCGGACAACCACGGCTTCCACACTGTTTCCATTCCTTACAGAATCGTTACAAGTAGGGTCAGTGTGGGTCGGTACATGTCGCTGGCGGCGTTCGATTCCCTCGTCCAGACGACATCCACGCAGCCCGAGGTAACGACGGATATGCTCGTCGTCTTCGGCGTCGTCGGGCTGGCGCTCGCGCTCTTTCTCACGGAGCGCCTGCCGATCGATGTGACCGCAATCTTGCTGATCGTCGTGCTGGTCGTTCTGGAGCCCTGGACGGGCGTCGATCCGGCCACCGGCATCTCGGGATTCGCGAACGAGGCGACGATCACCGTACTGGCGATGTTGATCCTGAGCGGCGGGATCAGTCGGACCGGCGTCGTACAGGTACTCGGCCGGCGGATGGCGACCTTCGCGGGCGACAGCCTCCGGAAACAGCTGTTCGCCACCGTCGCCGCGACCGCCCCCGTCTCCGGCGTCCTGAACAACACGCCGGTCGTCGCGCTGCTGGTGCCGGTCGTCACCGACGTGGCGAACCGCGGGAACACCTCGCCCTCGAAGCTGCTGATCCCGCTCTCCTACGCCTCGCAACTCGGCGGGATGCTCACGCTGATCGGCACCTCGACGAACATCCTCGCGAGCGACGTCTCGGCCCGGCTCGGCGCGGAGTACCCCGAACTCCACGCCTTCTCGATGTTCGAGTTCACCAAGCTCGGCGTCGTCGTCGTGATCGTCGGCTCGCTGTACCTCATCTTCGTCGGCCACTACCTCCTGCCGGAACGGGTCCCGCCCAACGCCGACTACCTCGAGGAGTACGCGGTCGGCGAGTACGTCGCCGACGTCGCGGTCGTTCCGGGATCGGCGCTCGCCGGCGGGACGGTCCGCGACGCGAGCGCGGCGCTGGGGCCCGAGATCGACGTGGTACAGGTCGTCCGCGACGGGGAGCGATCGGTCGCGCCGCGGCAGGGAACCGCACTCAGCGGGGGCGACGTCCTCGTCGTCCGGACGGGCCGGGACGCGATCGCGGCGCTGGAAGACGCTGCGGGGGTCGAACCGGTCGGCCGACCGACCGACGGGTCGGCGCTTCCGACCGGCGACGGCGTCCTCACGGAGCTGGTCGTCTCGCTCGATTCGCGGCTGGTCGGCGAACGGCTCGACCCCGAACGCTTCCGCGAGGAGTTCGACGCCGCCGTCCTCGGGGTGCGGAGCCGCGGGGAACTCGTCGGCGAACGCATCGTCGGTCGCCGGCTCGGGGTCGGCGACACGCTGCTCGTGCAGGCGCCGCCGGCGACGCTCGACCGGCTCGCCCGCGGCGAGGACGTGATCGTCGCCCGCGAACCGCCCCGCCCCGACTACCGAACGGAGAAGGCCCCGGTCGCCGTCGCCATCATGATCGGCGTCGTCGCGGTCGCGACCCTCGAACTCTTTCCCGTCCTGATCGCCGCGCTCGGCGGCGTCGTCGCGATGGTCGTCACCGGCGTCCTCGAGCCGAACGAACTCTACGACGCCGTCGAGTGGGACATCGTCTTCCTGCTGGCGGGCGTGATCCCGCTGGGGATCGCGCTCGAGTCCTCGGGCGCAGCCGCCTACCTCGCCGGCCTGATCGTCGAGTCGGCGGGCGTCCTCCCGCCGCTCGCGGTGCTGTGGCTGTTTTACGTCCTGACCGGCCTGCTCACGGAGGTCATCAGCAACAACGCCAGCGTCGTCCTGTTGATCCCGGTCGCGGCGGCCGCGGCGTCGGGGATCGGCGCGAACCCGTTCGCGTTCGTGCTGGCGGTGACCTTCGCGGCCTCGACGGCGTTTCTGGGGCCGATCGGCTACCAGACGAACCTGTTCGTCTACGGCCCCGGCGGCTACCGCTTCGGCGACTACTTCCGGATCGGCGCGCCGCTGCAGCTGATCCTGTCGGTCGTCACCGTGCTGGGGATCGCGTTCTTCTGGGGCGTCTGATGGGCGTTCTCATCAGTAACTCCACACGTTACCCTGAAATGACAGTACGTGATGCGTTCCCGTATGGGTCGAGTTCGAAACCAACTCGCGACCGCGCCGAAGGGGCTGACCGAGCGATGAAGCCGCGCTACATCGACGCGATCGTCGATCTCGCATACGGCGCCCTGATTTTCGTCTCGGTCGTCTTGATCGTCGTCGAGGGAACGCGAGTCGGGTTAGCGCTCGGGTTGGGCGTCCTCGTCTCGTACGCGTTACACGTGATCTGGAAGATGGCGCGCTTCGATCCGGAGTGGATGACGAGGGAGATGGAAGAGACGGTCGAAGAGGCCGTCGAACAGACGATCGGCGAGCAAGTCGACACGGTCCAGCGACGGATCGAAACCGTCGACGAACGCATCGACCGTCGGCCCCGCGAGGACGAAATCGAGGACCTCCTCGAGGAGACGGTCACCGACGAAGCGGCGGGCGAAGAGGACGGGACCGGCGACGCGACTCGATAGCCCCTCGCCGCCGAGACGTATCGCCGATCGAAATCTACGGCCGACGACCGCCGATCCTCTCGGCGTACGAGACGGCACAACGAATATCCGAATCGACGTGATACCCCTTCTCAGTATGGTGTCCGCGTTGCTGCTCGTCGGGATTCTCGTGGCCGTCTTCGTGGGATACAACGTCGGCGGTGCGACGACCGGCCCGGCGTTCGGCCCGGCCGTCGGTGCCGACGCCATCTCGAAGACCGCCGCCGGCGTGCTGATGACGGTGTTTTTCTTCGTCGGGGCGTGGACGATCGGTCGCCGCGTCGTCGATACCCTCGGCCGTGAACTCGTGCAGGATCCCAGCGTCTTCACGCTCGAGGCGAGTATCGGCGTCCTCTTCTTTATCGGCGCCGCGTTGTTCGTCGGCAACTTCTTCGGCGTCCCCGCGTCGACGTCGATGACGGCCGTCGGTTCGATCGCGGGACTCGGACTCGCCGCCGGGGAACTCAACGTCACGGTCATGGGCGAGATCGCCATCTGGTGGATCGTCTCCCCGTTCATCGGCTTCTGGGCTTCGCTGATCATCGGCCGCTACTTCTACTCGTGGCTCAACCGACGGCTCGCGATGACGCGCAGTGATGGCCCCCTCTACCGGATCGATCGGTCCCGTCGCGTTCCGATTCCGGTGCCGACCGAGACCACGAACCGGCGCGAACTGGGGGGCGTGGCGATGGTGATCGTCATCGGCTGTCTGATGGCCTTCTCCTCCGGGACCTCGAACATCGCGAACGCGGTCGCCCCGCTCGTCGGCAGCGGCGAACTCGCGATGAATCCCGCGATCGTCATCGGCTGTGCCGCGGTCGGGATCGGCACGGTCACGATCGCGCGGCGCACCCTCGAGACGATGGGGAACGAACTCACGGAACTGCCGCTGACGGCGGCGATCGTCACCGCGACGGTGAGCGCCTCGCTCGTGATCTTCCTCTCCGCCATCGGCATTCCCGCGAGTTTCGTCATCATCGCGACGATGTGTGTCATCGGGCTCGGCTGGGGACGGGCGACGCGCCCGATAACGGTGACCGAGGCCGTCCGGGGCGAGGAGTCGGTCCCGATCTCCGTCGCCGCCTTGACCGCCGACGAAGAGGGCGAAGAGCTGCCGCCGATCGGCGACGAGGATCCCGAACGGATTCCCAGCGCGTCAGATCTCTTCGATCCGGCGACGACAGCCCGCGTGGTCCTCATGCAGAACATCGTCCCGGTCATCGCGACGGCCGGCGCGTACGCCACGTTTCGGTTCGTTCCGTTCTTCGGACTCTGACTCGAGGCGCCCTCTCAGTTCGCCGTGCTGGACTCGGGGCCGAGTATCGCGCTCGGCAGCGCCCGAGGCCGTCTCCCGTACCCGCTCGGTCTTCGGTCCGATCCGGGACCGCGCCGCCCTGCGTGTTTATTCCTCTCGGTGTTGAACGGGACGTATGGTTTCACGCGTTCTGGTCCCGATGGAGGACTCGGAAATGAGCGAACGCGCCCTCGAGTACGCCCTCGAGGTCTTTCCGGACGCCGAGATAACCGTCTTACACGTCGTCGGCGAACCGTCCCAGATGTGGGGGTACGCGACGGGACTCGCGCTCGCCGACGATCTCGAGGAGGCGGCGGAGGAACACGCTGAAAACGTGTTCGATCGCGCACGCGAGATCGTCGCGGACGCCGGCGGCGACGCAACACTCGAGACCGTGATCGCATTCGGCCATCCCGCTCGTGCAATCATCAATCGGACCGACGACTACGAGACGGTCGTCATCGGCACTCACAGCGGGTCCGTTTCGGACCGCGTCTTCGTCGGTAACGTCGCCGAGAAGGTATTCCGGCGGTCTTCGGTTCCCGTCGTGGTCGTCCGGTAAGCCGACGACCTGCCGTTGCCATCGGCCCGGACCGACCCGCGTCTCGAGCCGTCTCTCGACGTCGACGTTCGTAAAGAGGATCGTGGCGGCCCCGAGGTCCTCGTACCGCCTTGCGGCGTCCACGGGGCTGATCCCGGCACTTCGGTCCAGCCCTCGACGACGGCCTCGCCGTCCTTCGCGTCGAGGCTCGCCACGACGCCGTCGGGGTGGTCCTCGCTGATCTCGGTGACGATGTCGGGGTCCTCGACGGCCGCCGTCCCGAGGATGACCCGGTCGACTAGGTGCAGTGATTCCGCGCCGGCGTCGATCCATCGCCGGGCGGCCTCGACCGGCTCGCCGTCGCGCTTCTCGGTACCGCCTTCCCCCTGAACCAACTCGACGCTCGCATCGCCGGCCACACTCGAGTTCGCGAGGGCGGCGCGAGTAGAGGCGACGGTTTCGCGGTCACTGCCGTCTCCGTACCCGATCACGGCGGCTCGCTCCGCGGTCGTCAGGGCGACCCGGACTCGCGCCAGTCGACCGGCGGCTCGGCTCCGCCCTGCCGACGGCCCCACTCGGCCACCCCGACGTCGGCGGGCACCAGCTCGTCGAGTTCGACGAGTCCGTCCTGAACGAACGGCAGCGGATCGTCCCGGCTCAAGACGTCGAACCTCGGCTGCCGGTAGCAAGAGGCCGCTATCTCCCCGATCGATCGGAGCAGCCCCGGTCGATCGACGAGGGGCGATTCGTCGCGATAGAGGCTCAACAAGTAGTTCAGTTCCCCCTTCAGGTAGTGACAGCCGACGCCGTGCTCGTAGTCGGGATCGATCTCGTCCTCGCGACCGGTCGCGAGCTTCCAGTAGTACCGCGGGAAATCGGCCCCCATCTGGACGTTCGCGGACAGCGAGGTCCACATCCGGGGGTTGATCTCCGTGAGGTAGAACTCCCCCGTCTCGGGGTGGCGCATGTACTCGATACAGGCGAGCCCGTGCCAGTCGAGTTCCTCGAGCAACCGACGCGCGACGTCCTCGAGTTCCGGGTCGAAGGTGGACTCGCGGTAGACCCCGCCCCCGCCGACGTAGGAGCTCCCTCGGATCTGTTCGTGTTGAAACGTCGCGACGGGCTCGCCGTGATCGTAGAGGGCACCGACCATGTACTCCTCAGCGATCGGGACGAACTCCTGGACGATCGGCTCGTGGCCGAACGCTTCCTGGAGGCGCGCGCGGTCGGGCGCCTCCCCGGGCTCGAGGTGTTCGACCGTCTTGTTCCGGACCGCCGCGCCGGCCGTCTCGGCGTCGACGTACTCGTCGACCACCAGATTGTACCGCGATTTGACGATCGAGCGCGACTCGACCGTTCCGACGTCGCCGACCGGGACGGTTCGCGGGACCGGGACGCCCGCCGCGTCCGCGGCGTCACGCAGGCGGAGTCGGTCGTGAACGCGCTCGAGGACCTCGAGGGACGGCCAGGGCGTCGCGACGTGATCGGCGAACGCCGCCCGGTGTTTCGAGAGGACGTACGCGTCCTCCTCGCGAAGCGGGATGATCGTTCGCACGTCCTCCCGGCGCGCGAGCGACCGCAGCGCGTTCGCGTACTCGTCGATCTCCGTCTCGGGATCCGGAACCAGCACGGCCTCGTCGCAGTATTTCGAACAGACGGTCTTGGCCGTCGGCGTCTCCGAGGCGACGATCGTGGTGACGCCGGCGTTCGCCAGCGATCGAACGCAGGCGTCGGAACTCGGGACCGGGGACGCGGAGAGGACGACCGCATCCCCGTCGGTACCGTTCGGACGTGCGGGTGGGGCAGGATCCATGGACTAGGAGTAACGACTGCTCCGACGGCGACCGTACTCGTTGTAATAGTGGTGATACAACCGATACGACGCTCCTACGCCGATCGCGTCGTCGCCCGTCTTCCCGTTCGGTGCGATTTACTTTGTACGGGCGAAGCGCCCGCCGTCGGATTCGCGTCCGATCCCTGAACGGTCCGCTCGAATAGCGTGATTTTTAGGGTCGGCTCTCGTCACGTCCGAACGTGCCGGAAGTACTGCTTATCGTGGGGCTCCTCGTCGCCGTCTTCGTCGGATTCAACATCGGTGGTTCGACGACCGGACCCGCGTTCGGACCGGCCGTCGGCGCGAACGTGATCACGAAGGTGATGGCCGCCGGCCTGATGTCGATCTTCTTCTTCGTCGGGGCTTACACCATCGGCCCGCAGGTCGTCACGACGCTCGGCGAGGAACTCGTCACCGACACCTCGATCTTCACGCTGCGCTCGAA
>SDGW01000032.1_pt1 | contig 48501 bp, 46 predicted proteins | sample 2873831 | NCBI WGS metagenome assembly SDGW01 (sample SAMN08132700, study PRJNA421101) | hypersaline lake metagenome | isolation source: celular fraction 0.22 microns magnesium sulfate-rich crust from ephemeral... | place: Spain: Penahueca Lagoon, Toledo | collected 2011-07 | reverse complement strand
CTCGAGCACGACCGCCGGCGGGCGATCTACGAGGCGATTCAGGAACGGCCCGGGCGCTACCTCGCGGCGATCAGCGACCGCACGGACGTGCCGCTGTCGACGGTCCGCTACCACGTCCGGATCCTCGAGGAGGAGGACCTGATAACCGGCCGCAAGGTCGACGGCAAGCGGCGCTACTTCCTCGAGGACGCGGACGCCGAACTGCGGGCCGCCCTCGACGAACCCGCGAAGCGATCGCTGCTCGAGACGCTGTCGGACCTCGAGCGGGCGCCGAATGGCCGCCTCGCAGCGGAAGTCGACCGCGACCCCAGCACGATCTCGCACCACCTCGCGGCGCTCGAGGAGGACGGACTGGTGAGCCGCGAGAGGGAGGGACGGTCGGTGGTCAACGAACTGGCCCCGCGGGTCGAGGCGGCGCTTTCCGGGCCCGATTCGGAGGGCGAGTCGCGGCCCGCGCCGGCCGACGACTGACCGTTAGATGTCCGTCTCGAAGTACAGGTCCGCGTGCTTCGCGCAGCCGGGGTTGAACGCCGCGTCGCAGGCCGGACAGCGGTAGTCCGCCGCGAGGTAGTCGGGGACGGTGAGTGCGGTCCCGCAGCTACCACAGAGGACGGACGGCTCGTCGAACCGGTCGCGGGGCCACGGGATCGCCTCGTGGGTCTCGCGTTCCTCGTGGCACCTGAAACAGGGGTAATACCGCTCGCAGCAGGCGAATTTGAAGGCGGCGACGTCGCGGTCGGTGTGGTAGTGGGCACAACGCGTCTCTGGATCGACGTCGACGCCGCGGATGGTGTGGTCCGACATGAGTGCGCGTCGAGCGATCCGACGGGCGAGATGGACTTCGACGTTGCGGTCGCCAGCGCAGGTGGACACGAGGACGGTATCGGAGCCGTTACGGGAACCCTACCGGACTAAACGTGGTGGGATAGGCCGGCCGTCAGCTTAAGTGTCTTATCGCAGTGAGTCGTGACGTGAAGGTCCCTCGGAAAGCAGGACGGGATTTTCGGGTGACGTTCGTCCCTACACAGCATGAGTACCTCCGATCGGTTCGATAATTTACGAAGTTGGTTCCCGGTTCCAAACAGGAAACGCGGGTTCAATCTCAGGCGGTGGCTGCTCCTCGAAGGCAATCGATACGCCGTCACCGGCGCGTTACTGACGATGACCTTCGCTACGATCCTCCTACTCGGATCGCTCTGGACATTTCAGATGCAGCGGCTGCTCACCGAGACGGAGGCCGTTCAGACGATTCTCAACACCTTTCTGAGCGGTATCATTCTGCTCGTCTCGATCGTCGTTTCGATCAACTCGACCGTCCTCTCGTACGACATCACTCACATCAGCGCCCAACAGGACCGCATCGAGGGAATGCGGGAGTTCCGCCGCAAACTCAACCGGATCGCAGCGACGGAGCGCAACCCGACGAACCCGAACACGTTTATCCAGGTCATGGCCCAGACCATCCGAGAGCGTGCGAACGATCTCGAAGGCGTCGCTAACAAGACCGACGAGGAGTTCGCGAAGGACATCAAGGAGTACGTCGACTCGATTTCTGAGACGGCCGATCACCTCGAGACCTCACTCGATCAGTCCGAAGGCGGACAGTTCGGCGTTCTCTGGCTCGGGCTCGAGACGGACTACGGACCGATGATGGATCAAACGCGCAGCTTCACGTCGCGATTTCAGGAGGAGCCGTCCGACATCTCCGACGATCCGTTCGACGAGCTGATGGAGGCCCTGGAGCTGTTCGCGACCGGACGGGAGTACTTCAAAACGCTGTACTACAGCAAGGAGATCTCCGGACTCTCGCGGACGCTTTTGGTTTCGTCGTTCCCGTCGATCATCGCGACCACACTGATGATCCTCGCGATCGATGCTCACCTGTTGCCGTCGGTCGGGGTGTTCGGTCTCCCGCCGCTGCTGACGTTCGTCTCGATCTCGTTCACCGTCGCGCTGACCCCGTTTCTCGTTCTGACATCGTTCACGCTTCGAATCGCGACCGTCGCTCGAGAAACCACTGGCGCTGGACCGTTCGTCCTGCAACAGTGATCGACGACGATCGGCAAGAACGAGACCGCTCCGGTGAAGTGAACGAGACCGTCTGTCAACTGGTATAGCGGTCGAGATCGACCGGTCGCGCCCCCTGACGGGGGCCGACGGTCAGGCGTACTTCGGGCGCTCGGTCGTGTGTTCGACCTCGCCGGTGACGGTTTCCTCGTCGCGGTCCTCGTCGTAGACGTACTTCCCGGTCGCGCCACAGAGCGTGCACTCGTAGGTCTCGGAGATTTCGTTGATCATCTCGCCGTCCTCGAAGTAGACGCGGCTCTGCGTGATCTGCAGGAACTGGGCGGTCTCGCAGTTAGTGCAGGTGATCATACCCGTTCGATGGCCACGACCGGTTGTAGTTATCCGGCTTGTAACCGAAAGCGGCGGGGAGCTATCGGCCTCTTACCCGGGTGAGAGCCGGTCTCAGTCCGCTGCGGTGACGCCGCCGTCGCTTCCGGCGCCAAACCCTCGAGTAACCGCCGCGTAACCGGGAGACGGCGACGGGGAGTCCGGTCGACGGGTTCGGGATCGTTCGACGGGTGAAAACTCGCCTTTCCCGACGAAACAACGCGATTATCGGCGTCGGTTCGGCGGCGCCCGGACGGCGTCGAACCGGGACTCAGTCGCCGACGGGGACCCGTTTTCCGGTCCGCGCCGCCTCGTAGGCCGCTTCGGTCAGCGCCGTCACCCGGAGGGCGTCCCGGACCGTCGCCGGCGGCTCGGTCCCCTCGCGGACGCTCTCGAGGAAGGCGTCGGCCCGGGTTCGCTCGCCTCGGGGGTCGACGTAGGGCGCGTACTCGCCGGCGTCGGCGTCGATCTCCCGGACATCGCGGGGGCCCCACTGGGTCCCCTCGAGGTAGACCGCGCCCGCGTCGTCCCAGAGGTGGACGTGTTCCCGGACCGACGGCGCGTCGCCGTGGAAGGAGAACGTCCCGGTCGCGCCGTTCTCGAACGCGACGTCGAGGTGGGCGCGGCGGTCGACCCGGTCGGCCCCGTCGTGGAAGTCCATGCTCGCGGCGACGGACGCGGGCTCGAGCCCGGTCGTCCAGAGCACGCCGTCGAGGACGTGACTGCCCGTATCGTAGAGGAAGCCGCCGCCCGAGAGGTCGGGCTCGAGCCGCCACGTCCCGCGGGCGTCGTCGATCCACCCCTGCGTGATCGAGGCGGTCACCCACTCGGGCTCGCGGTCGGCGAACCGGTCGCGGGCCCGGCGAAACGCCGTCTGGAGGTGGCGCTGGTAGCCGACCATCACGGTTCGGTCGCTCCCCTCGGCGCGGTCGACGAGGTCCCGAGCTCGCTCGAGGTCGGTCGTCAGCGGCTTGTCGCAGTAGACGTGACGGCCCCGCTCGAGGGCGGCGACGACCTGTTCGTAGTGAAGCGTGTGCGGCGTCCCCACGAGGACCGCGTCGAGGGCCGCGTCGTCGAGCATCGCCTCGTACTCGGCGAACCGGCGGTCCGCGGGCACGCCGAACCGGTCGCCGACCTCCTCGCGGACCGCGGGCTCGAGGTCGCAGATCGCGCCGACGGTCGCGTCCGCGTGGCGGTGGAACTGTCCCCCGACGGTCCTGCCGATGTAGCCCAGCCCGACGATGCCGATCCGAAGCGGGCCGGAGTCGATGGCGTCGCTCATAGGGACCGACACGGTGTCCAGTTCTATCCCTTTGGAACCGTCGCAGGCAAGCCCCTGACCCGATAGCCGTCGGCTACCGAGCGCGCTCGGACGCGGGCGGTCCGTAGTAGCCGGCTATACCGGCGTTATACGTCGCCTGTATCCGCTTCGAGGGGGCTACCGCCGACCAAGCGACTGCATAACAATGGCCATCGCCTGCGTCGTCCGGCCTGCGGGGAGGAAAGACCCCGCCGGGTACGCGTTCGGCCGGCGGCGACGCTGACCAGCCGATTGCGTGCGTTCGTGCCCGGATCGCTCGGATGTGGACTCGCCCCGCTTCGAGTACGCTCATGTCTCTCACGCCCAGGGCGGTTCCCGCCCCGCCCGGGGTTTCACGGTAAGACTCGGACAGCGGCGGCTGGGTACGACCGACGGTACATCGGCGGTGAAAAGCGGAGCGTCGTCGCTCAGAATTCCGTGACGACCGGAATGCCGACCGTCTCGTAGTCGTCCATCGAGGCCAGCGTCTCCGGCAGTTCGTCGAGCGAGAGTCGCTCGCCGATGATCTTGCTCGGCTCGAGGGTACCCTGTGCGATCAGCTTGAACAGTTCCTCGTAGCGGACCAGCGGCATTCCGAAGGAGCCGTGGAAGTCGATCTCCTGCATCGTCATGACGTCGACGGGGAGTTCGATCTGGCCCTCCTCCTCGCCGGTCGTCAGGCCGACCTGGACGTGGCTTCCCCGCGTGCCGAGACTGTTGACCGAGTTCTTGCAGGTGTCGGCGACGCCCAGCGCGTCGATGGAGACGTCCGCCCCGCCGTCGGTGATCTCCTGGACCGCCTGCGCCGAGCTGTCGACTTCGGTCACGTTGACCGTCTCGCGAGCGCCGAGTTCCTCGGCGCGCTCGAGTTTGTCGTCGACGAGGTCGATCGCGATCGGGTGGGCCCCCAGCGCGTCGGCGATGTGGATCGCCGAGAGGCCGACGCCGCCACAGCCGTGGACGGCGACCCAGTCGCCGGGTCGGAGGTCGGCCCGGTCGGCCAGCGCGTGATAGGCCGTCATGAACCGACAGCCCAGGCCGGCCATCTCGTCGTACTCGACGTCGTCGGGAAGTTCGACGCAGTTGAAGTCGGCTTCCCGGACGGCGAACGCCTCCGCGAACGCGCCCTGGGAGAACTCCGACAGCCCCAGCGGCAGCACGGTTTCGCAGTTGTTCGCACGCCCTTCGCGACAGTGCGGACAGGTGCCGTCCCCGAGGTGGAACGGGACCGCGACGCGGTCGCCCTCCTCGAGGGTTTCGACCTCCGAGCCGACCTCGGAGACGACGCCGGCGGGCTCGTGGCCGAGGATCTGGCCCTCCGGGACGCCGGCCCCGATCCAGCTCCAGTCGCCCTGCCAGGCGTGCCAGTCGCTGCGACAGACCCCACACGCTTCGGTCTCGACGACGACCTGATCCGGAGCCGGCTCGGGATAGTCGACGTCTTTGACCGCGAGCGGTTCCCCATGTTCTTCGAGTACGGCTGCTCGCATGTTCCAACCCTTGCGCCAGCGAGTATAAAAGTGTGTACGGTACGCGATCGATATGTCACAAACCCGTGTGGGGTTCATACTCGTTGTTCGGCGGGTCGCTTCCGCGGGACGACCACGCTCGTCCCGATCACGATCGGGAACGTCGATTGGCCGGCGACAACCGAAGCCCGATGTATTCGGTCCGAGGAATATGCAGCGTGGTAAACCGTCCCGTATCGATCACCGGCGGCCATCGACCGTCCGTCGGGGTGACCGACACCGACTCGAGCGACGCCGGCGCGGTTCGTAAAGCGACGACGTATCAGTATCCTGTGCAGCTACGAAAGCATACAATTTTCTAGCAACCTGTTTATCGATCGGCCCGAAGATGACTGGTCCACTCGACATATATCCGCGAAAGCCGCAGCAGAACGGGTTCTGAATCGGCGTTCGATTACGGGTTTCGACGACTCGATAGTCGACCCGGAAGCCGAACGGCGAAGGTGCGAAACAGCGCTCACAGCGCTTTTCGTCCGACTACTGTCCGAATACGATCTCCATAGACGCCGAAGAGCGACGGATTCGAACTTCCCGTCGAATGTGACGCATCTATTACCATAGACAGTACGTGTCGGATTCAGTATGATTGTTTCCGAGCGGTGACTTTCTCGAGGCGACCCGGACGCTCCGTCCCGTCACGAGCGCACGACGGTTCAGTCCGCCTCGACGGCCGCAGCGGTCGACACGTCGGGATTGCGAAGTAGCGGCGCGGAGACGAACAGGAGACAGCTCGCGACGAGGGCCGCACAGAGGACGTACGTCCACTGGTAGCCGAACCAGCTGTCGACGGCCGGGATCGCCACGAGCGGCCCGAGGCTGAGGCCGATGTCGCCCATCACGTTGTAGACGCCGCCCATCCGACCGAGTTCGTCGCCGGGCGTGAGATCACCGAGAATGGCCATCAGCGCGGGCGCGGCGACGCCCATCCCGCCGCCGACGAGCGTGATCGCGACCAGCAACGCCTCGATCGTCGGGATGTAGCCGATGAGCAGAAAGCCAGCGGCCATCGAGAGGAACGCCGGTACCGTCAACAGCGTCCGGTCGCTCATCCGATCGGAGATCCAGCTCGTGCCGAGCGTCGTCGCTCCCGAGGTGAGGACGCCCAGCGCCATGACGACGCCGCTCACCCCGGCCGCGCTCAGTAGCGCGATCTCGAGGTCGTAGACGTTCGCGTAGCGGGCCAGCGTCGAGAGGACGATCCCGCCCCAGAGGAACTGGACGGTGAAGTTGCCGAAGCCGATCAGGAGGACGGTGGGGCGACCGGCCAGGATCGAGGGGAGTTCGCGAAGACTGGTCGATCGGGCGTCGGCGCCGCTGTGGACGTCGGGGAGGACCAGCGTCGCGATCGTGCCGGCGATCAGGGCGAGGACGCCCGCGACGAGAAAGGCGGTCTGCATGCTGGCGACGTCGGTCAGGACCCCGCCGACGATGAGCCCGGTCGGGAAGCCCAGCGACTGGCCGCCGCGCATGTAACCGACCCAGCGGCCCCGGTTGTCCGCGGTCGTCACGTAGGTGATCGTGGCGAAGGCACCGATGAAGACGAAGGCGCTGCCGACCCCCCAGAACAGTCGCGAGAGAACGAAGACGACGCCGGGCAGTGATACTTCGCCGAGCCCCGGAAGCGAACCGACGACCGTCGCCGGCGCGTTCAGGCCGAGGACGTAGCCAAACGGCGCGAGCGCCTGCGTGAACAGTCCGAAGATCATCGGTTTCCGCGCGCCGTAGCGGTCGATGATCGTCCCGGCGGGCGTGTTCATCAGCAGTCGAGCGATCCGATTGGCCGACAGGATGAAACTCAGCATGACCGCGGAGATGACGAGTTTCTCGTCGAGCAAGGGCAGCGTCGGGAACGCGACGCCGGTGGCCACCCCACCGAAGAAGATACCGGAGATGACCGCGAGCGCGATCGTCTGGATCTCGCCGGACGCGTACGCGGCCTCGTCCGTCGACGCTTCGCTCATCGTCGCCGTCGATCACCCGGTTCGTCCATACGCCCGTCCGTTTCGAACGCTCGGACTTCAACCTACCTAGGTCGTGTCGACAGGGCGGCCGGCAGTCGGACCGGAGAACCGACGACTCGAGACCCACGCTGAAAAGTATTATATCGTATATAATAGTAGAAGTACCAGAATGGTGCCATAATCGGGCCAGTAGTAAGAGACACGCTCGAGCGGCCGGAACGAACCGCTTCTTATCACGGATGACTGTCGAGAAAATACATCAAACGACCGAAATAGCGTCGATTCGTCGTCTGTCAGGTATCGAAACCGGTCGGAATCTGAGGAACGGGCAGCGCAGTGTGGTATCTGCTCGAATCGGCCGGTATACGTGATCTCGAACGTATTGCGGAGCAACTACGCCTCAATACGGGACAAGCCGTCTTCGATACGCTAAACCGTTATGTTATTTTGCCCATAACATCTAAAGAATGCCAGATAGGTTCTTCCCATTCGAATACAGATTTATTTAATATTGAGAGGGTCGCATGACAGCCTCACATCGCGCCGGATTCTATTACAGACATATGGGTGTAAATAGCTGGCCGAGTCGGAACGGCTATCTACCGACATCTGACGTTTTGAAGGGGCGTAACCGCTGTTCGTCGGATCGATCCGGTAGACCGTCGGATCGCCGTCGATACTCGTATCCGTTCAGTAATCGCGGACGGCTGATCGGCGTGAGAAGACGTCGATGTCGAGGATCCCTCGAGCCCGCCCCGTCGGTGCGCGTGAGAGATTCGCTCACGTCACCGTGGTTCGACTGCCGCCCCCTTCATCGCGACCGGTCGTTTCCCAGAGGCGAACGGAAGTTCGGCGACGACGGCGGAGAAGCCGAACCGTAGCCGCGCGCCGGACCGTCGATCCCCCGAATCGGCACGCACTGCCATCGGGTGTTTTTTATCAGTTCGGGAAATACTCCGACACATGCTCGATTGGATCGACAACTACGAGGAACGGACGTGGCGGACGACCGAGAACGGGACCGTCAGATACGCGCTGATTGGACTGGGCTGGTGGACGATCGACGTCGCCCTGCCGGCGATCGAGTCGTCCGAGCTGGGCGAGGTGACGACCCTCGTCAGCAGTTCGACGGAGAAGGCCACGCGACTCGCCGAGGAGAACGACGTGGCACGCGGGATCAGCTACGACGAGTTCCACGACGGCGAGGCCAGCGACGCCTACGACGCCGTCTACGTCGGGACGCCCAACGCCTACCACCTCGAGTACGTCGAGACGGCGGCCGAACTGGACAAGGCGGTCCTCTGTGAGAAGCCCATGGAAGCGACCGTCGAACGGGCCGAATCCCTGGTCGAGACCTGCGAGGCGGCCGACGTGCCGCTGATGATCGCCTACCGGATGCAGACCGACCCCGCGGTGCGGCGGGCCCGCGAACTGATCGCCGACGGCTTCCTCGGCGAGCCGGTCTCGGTCTACGGCCACAACACCCAGCCCCTGCTCGAGATGATCCCCGACCCGGACCAGTGGCGGCTCGACCCCGACCTGAGCGGGTACGGGACCTCGGTGATGGACCTGGGGATCTACTCGATCAACACCACGCGCTATCTGCTCGATCGCGAGCCGACGAGCGTCCACGCGGAGATGGCCTCGAACCACGAGGCTTTCGCGGACGTCCCCGACGAGCGATCCTCGTCGGTGCTGGTCTTCGAGGACGACGTCCAGATGATCTCGACCTCGAGTCAGCACGCCCACGAGGACACTCACCTCAAGATCACGGGAACGGAGGGCCAGATCGAACTGCGGCCGGCGTTCCACGGGGAGTGTTCGCTGCACCTCTCGCGGGGGGAGCTCTCGGTCACGGTCGAACACGACAGTTTCGACGCCGAGCGCGAGATGGAAGAGGAGTTCGACTACTTCGCCGACCGCGTCCTCGGCGACGCCGAGATCGAGCCCGACGGCCGACACGGGTTGGCGGACATGCGGATCATCGAGGCGCTGCACGAGTCGGCGGCGCAGGGCGACCCGATCGACCTCGACCTCGAGTGACGGCCGAGCGAGGGAACGACCGCCGTCGGGCGCGGACTCCCCTGCCGGCGCGCCGCGGTCAGCGACCGGGAGCGCGCACGGAGTCCATCTCGAGGCCGTCGGTCGGCGGCAATCCGCCGGTTCCAGTATCGATTCTCTATCTCACACCCATAATCCATCGTTACTACTTCCGTCCAAAAATTAATATAGTACGGCATTGAGCAACAGGACACATGTCACGCGATAGCAACGGCCGCAGTAGACGGACCGTTCTCAAGACCATCGGGGCCGGCTCGATCGCCGCCGGCGGCGTGCTGGCCGCGAGCGGGACAGCAGTCGCCGACGAGAGTTCGCCGCACTACCACAACCCGACCTATCCGGACCGGGTGTTCGCGGACCCGACGGTCGTCCGGACCGGCGACGGGACCTACTACGCCTACGCCTCCAACATGGAGAAGGACTCCGAGTCCGAGGAGGAGATGGTCCCGATCCTGCGCTCGAGCGACCTCGTCGACTGGACCTACGTGGGCGAGGCTTTCGAGCGCTACCCCGACTGGCGGAGCGACGATGCCTCGCTGTGGGCCCCCGACATCAACTACTACGACGGCCAGTACTACCTGTACTACTCGTACTCGGTGTGGGGGAGCAACGAGAACCCCGGCATCGGACTGGCGACGGCCGACTCCCCGGCGGGCCCGTTCACCGATCAGGGGCCGGTCTTCCGCGAGAGCGACCTCGGGATGACCAACGCCATCGACGGGGAGTTCCGCGTCGTCGACGGCACTCCCTACATGGTCTGGGGGAGCTGGTACGGCATCTACGGCGTCGAGCTAACCCCGGACGGCACGGACTACGTCGAGGGGACGACGTTCCAGCTCGCGGGCGACCACCGCGAGGCCCCGTTCGTCCTCGAGCGCGACGGCTACTACTACCTGTTCTACTCGACGGGCTACTGCTGTGAGGGGTACGACAGCACCTACTCGGTCGACGTCGTTCACCGGGCCCCTACTACAACCAGAACGGGACGGACCTGCGGGACCTGAACGAACACAACAGCGGCGTCGCGATTCTCTCGGGCAACGATCGGTTCACCGCGCCCGGCCACAACGGGGCGATCCGGGACGACAACGGCGACTGGTGGATGCTCTATCACGCCTACGACGACCAGGAGCCGGAGTACGTCGACGGGACGTGGAACCGGATCCTCATGACCGATCGCATCCAGTGGGCGGACGGCTGGCCGGTCGCCGGCGGCGACGGCACGCCCAGCTATCAGAGCCGCATGCCCCACGTCGGCGACACCGGGCCCGTCGCCGACGGCGTCTACCGCATCGAGAACGCGGCCTCGGGGAAGGCCCTCGAGGTCTACGAGGCCTCGACCGAGGACGGCGCGAACGTCGCCCAGTGGTCCTGGAACGGCGGCAGCCACCAGCAGTGGTGGGTCGAGTACCTCGGGAGCGGCCAGTACCGGCTCATCAACGAGAACAGCGGCGCGGCCGTCGACGTCCCCGACGGCTCGACCGCGGCCGGCGAGAGCGTCCACCAGTGGAACTGGTGGGGCGGTGCGATGCAGAAATGGACCCTCGAGGACGAGGGCGACGGCACGTTTACGATCGCGAACGTCAACAGCGGGCTCGTCCTCGAGGCGCAGGGGACGGCCGACGGCGACGACGTCGTCCAGGCGAGCGCCGACGGCGCTCAGAGCCAGCGCTGGACGCTCGAGCCGCTGTGATCGGTCGTCTGACCGCCCGCGAACGGAGAGCGACAGGTTGAGCGGCGCTCGGGAGCCGTCGCTCTGCGCGTCGACCGTCGCGACGGCCGCGAGGTTGACGATGTCGTACGGACCTTTTTCCACTCGGGTTCGTTCGCTTCGAACCGCGCCGCTCACTCACCGCTCGTGCAAAAATCTGCTCGCTCCCCGTGGTCGCTCGCGGAATCTACTCCTGGGCGTCGACCGTCGCGACGGCCGCGAGGTTGACGATGTCTTTGACCTCGTCGCCGCGCTGGAGGACGTGGACCGGCTCGTCCATCCCGACCAGCATCGGGCCGATCGCCTCGGCCCCGCCCAGCCGCTGGAGCAGTTTGTAGCCGATGTTCCCGGCCTCGAGGTTCGGGAACACCAGCACGTTCGCGGGCTTCTCGAGGTCGGCGAACTCGTACGTGCCGGACAGCATCTCCTCGACGACGGCGGTGTCGGCCTGCATCTCGCCGTCGACGGGGAAGTCGACGGCGGGGTCCTCGCGGAGCCGCTGCGCCGCTTCGCGGGGTTTTCGCGTCCCCTCGTTGTCGACGCTGCCGAAGTCCGAATAGGAGAGGAGGGCGGCGCGGGGGTCGACGTCGAACCGGCGGGCCAGGTCGGCGGTGTGACGGGTGACCTCCTCGAGAACGTCGGCGTCGGGGGCCTGATTGACCGTCGCGTCGGCCACGAAGACCACGCGATTCTTGAAGGTTAGCATGTAGACGCCGGCCGCGTAGTCGGCGTCCTCGGCCGTGCCGATCACCTGCAGCGGCGGTCGCAGCGCCGACGGATAGTGGTTGGTCAGTCCGGTGAGCATCGCGTCGGCGTCGCCGCGGTCGACCATCACGCTGCCGAAGTAGTTCGTGTCGTCGCGGATCATCGACGCGGCCTCGCGGCGGGTCACGCCGTTGCGCCGCCGGCGCTCGTAGAGGTGATCGACGTACTCGCCGTAGTCGCCGCGCTCGGGATCGACCACGTCGGGCTCGAACTCGAGGGCGAGGTTCGCGACCGTCCGCTCGATCTCGGCCTCGTCGCCGATCAGGACCGGCTCCGCGACGCCCCGGTCGGCCATCTGGGCCGCCGCGCGGACGATCGTCTCGTCGGTTCCCTCCGCCAGCGCGATCCGCTTGGGATCGGACTTGGCCTTGTTGAGGACGACGCGCATCATCTCGCGGGACTTGCCCAGCCGGGCCTCGAGGCGTTCGACGTACGCGTCGACGTCGAACTCGACCCGGGCCGCGCCCGACTCGATGGCGGCCCGCGCGACCGCGGGGGCGACCTCGAACAGCACCCGCGTGTCGAGCGGTTTCGGGATGATGTAGTCCGGCCCGAACTGCAGCGGCTGATCGCCGTAGGCCTTGACGACCGAGTCGGGCACGTCCTGTTTGGCCAGTTCGGCCAGCGCGTGGGCCGCCGCGACCTTCATCTCTTCGTTGATCTCGGTCGCGCGCACGTCGAGGGCCCCGCGGAACAGGAACGGGAACCCGAGGACGTTGTTGACCTGGTTCGGGTAGTCCGAACGGCCGGTGGCCATGATGACGGTGTCGTCGCGGGCTGCCTTGGCGGATTCGTAGTCGATCTCCGGATCCGGGTTCGCCATCGCGAAGATGATCGGGTCGTCGGCCATCGAGCGGACCATCTCCTGGGAGACGATGCCGCCGGCCGAGAGCCCGACGAAGGCGTCGGCCCCCTCCATCGCCGCCGCGACGCCACCCTCGGGCACGTCGCTGGCGAACTGGCGGTTGTACTCGTTGAGATCGCCGGCCTCGGCCCGCTCGGTCGTCAGAATTCCGTCGACATCGACCATCGTGATATTCTCCCGGCGGACGCCCAGCGAGACGTAGAACTTCGCGGTCGCGACCGCGGCCGCGCCCGCGCCGGCGAAGGTGACCTCGAGGTCCGCGAGGTCCTTGCCGGAGATTTCGACGGCGTTGAGCAGGGCGGCCCCCGAGATGATCGCGGTCCCGTGCTGATCGTCGTGAAAGACCGGGATCGAGAGCCGCTCGCGGAGTCGCTCCTCGACCTCGAAACACTCCGGCGCGGCGATGTCCTCCAGGTTGATGCCGCCGAAGGTCGGCTCCATCGCCGCGACCGCCTCGACGAACGCGTCGGTATCGTCCAGGTCGAGTTCGATGTCGAAGACGTCGATGTCGGCGAAACGCTTGAACAGCACGCCCTTGCCCTCCATGACGGGTTTCGAGGCCTGTGCGCCGATGTCGCCCAACCCGAGCACGGCCGAGCCGTTCGAGACGACGCCGACGAGGTTCCCCTTCGTCGTGTACTGGTAGGCCTCGCTCGCGTCCGCGTCGATCTCACGGCAGGGCGCGGCGACGCCCGGCGAGTACGCCAGCGAGAGGTCGCGTTGGGTGTTCGTCGGCTTGGTCGTCGAGATCTCGATCTTGCCCGGCGGATCGGTCCGGTGATACTCGAGCGCATCTTCGTCCATTGTCGTGGTCGGGTGTCTTTGCCGGACCGACAAAAGTGTACGGACGTGGCACTCGCCGCCTCGAGACTCGATCAGTCGGCAGCGTGACTAGGCACGTGCCCACAATCGGCACACCGCCACGAGCGGTCCTCGAACGCGAGATCGCCCGCACAGTCCGGACACCGGTACGTCTGTACGACTACCTGCTGGTGAGCCGTCATCACCCGCCGTTCGACGGGGACGGTATTAAATCTTTTCCCCGGCGGACCGGGCCGGAGACGCGCCGTCGTTGTCCAATGGGAAACGCGAACCGGACGCTCGCGGGCCGGGCCGATGACACCCTCATACCGAGGGCGACCCCGACTCCGGCGATACCGGCCGTCGCGGACGAGCGTCGATCACGCGCCGACCCCGAACGGCCCGATTCGATAGTTCGGTGATGGTGAACACGACTGGCAGTCGATCGACGACGATTACAAACATAGTCGTGTAATCGGTTGCGCTGCCGTCAGTTTCGGTCGCTCGCCGACCCCAACGAAATCGATCGATAACGGGAATTCTATGTTGTTCAGAACCGATACTTCGATCGCTTACGGATTCGGTTCCCCGCTGTTGAACGGATCTTCGCCCCGTCGAGTTCCGGATTCGACGCCGTCGACGGCAACCGGATGTGACATAAAGTAAATATGTGTAATGATATAAATAGTATGGTTTCGCCGGCGGCCCGGCGTCCAGTGGCGGCGGTTCGGCGGATAAGCGCCGCCCCGACCGAACCGGTGACGATCACAACATTTGTACGATAGGCGGCGGTGCCATCGGACATGGCAGACGATTCGCGTGGTGGGCGGCGAACGAAAGTCGAGCGAGTGATGGACCGGTACGGCCTCGAGGAGTGGGGGGAGCGCCTGGAAGCGGAGTGGATCGGCGACGGCACGGACCGAACGAGCCTCCGGGACCTCGCGACCGAGTTCAACGAGGCCGTCCTCCGCGCCGCCGTGCGCGAGGCGGGGGGCTCGGCCCTCGACGCCGACGTCGAGTCGCTCTATCGAACGCTGACCGACGACGACGCGTCGCGGTCCGACGCGGTCCGGCGACGGCGCGAACTCGAGCGGGCGGGCGTCGACGTCGACGCGGTCGAGTCGGACTTCGTCACCCACCAGACGATTTACTCCTATCTCACGAACGTCCGCGACGCCTCCCTCCCCGAGGAGGACACCGAGGACCGCATCGAGCGGAAGAAAGAGACCGTCCAACGACTCGCCGGGCGCACGCAGGTCATCACGGAGTCGACGCTCGAGGAGTTGGGCAACGCGGACGAGATCACCGACCGGGAGTACGAGGTGTTCGTCGACGTCCGGACTATCTGCGGGAACTGCGGTGCCGACTACGGGATCGCGGAACTGCTCGATCGGGGCGGCTGCGACTGCGACGCGCCCGACGCCGCGTGACCGCGGTGCGAAAGCGGTCGTAACCGCATAACATTTAATTCAGCGGCGAGAAGGGGAGATCGTGTCATCGCAAGAGTCAGTCACCTCGTCGATCACCGTCGCGGCGGAGAACATCGGCGGTATCGATAGCACCGAGGTCACGCTTGCGCCCGGCGTGAACGTCCTGACCGGGCGAAACGCGACGAACCGTACGTCGTTCCTACAGACGATCATGGCGGCGCTCGGCAGTCGGCGCTCGTCGCTGAAAGGCGACGCGGACGCCGGTCGCGTCGAACTGACGTTCGACGACGAACGCTACACGCGCTCGCTGACGCGGCGCAACGGCGAAGTCGTCTTCGACGGCGATCCCTACCTCGACGACCCGGAACTCGCAGACCTGTTCGCCTTCCTGCTCGAGTCCAACGAGGCGCGGCGCGCGGTCAGGAGCGGCGACGACCTCCGCGAGCTCATCATGCGGCCGATCGATACCGACGAGATCGAGGCGGAGATCAGCCGGCTCGAGGCCGAAAAGCGCGATCTGGACGAACGCCTCGACGAGCTGTCCCAGCTCGACAACGAACTGCCCGATCTCGAGTCCGACCGCGTCGCACTCGCGGACGAGATCGAGGCGACCGAAGAACGGATCGCCGACCTCGAGGCCGACCTCGAGGCGTTCGACCTCGACGTCGAGGCGAGCCGCGAACGCAAGGAGGCGATCGAGTCGGCCTTCGCGGACCTGCAGGAGGCCCGCACCGAACTCGAGTCGATCGAGTACGACCTCGAGACCGAACGCGAGAGCCGCGCCGAACTCGAGGCCGAACGCGACGACCTCGCGGCCGAACTCGAGGAGTTCGACGACGATCCCGAGTCCCCGGACAGGCTCGAGGGCCGCGTCCAGGAGCTTCGGGACCGAAAGCGGTCGCTCGATACGACCGTCAGCGAACTCCAGAGCGTGATCCGGTTCAACGAGGAGCGGCTCGCGGACGACGGCTTCGACGTCGATCTCGAGGTCGACGACAGCGACGGAGCGGCCGGGGACGACGACGGCGACGTGACCGACCAACTGCTCGCGGACTCGGACGAGGTCGTCTGCTGGACGTGTGGCTCCCGGGTCGATCGCGACCGGATCGAAGCGACGATCGATCGACTGCGATCGCTCCGCCAGCGGAAACTCGACGAGCGCAGCGATCTCCAGGAGCAGATCGACGACCTCTCCGACCGACGGAAGGAGCTCCGGAAACAGCGCCAGAAGCGCGGCGAGATCGAGACGCGACTCGAGGCCGTCGAGGACGAACTCGAGCGCCGCGCGGACCGCATCGAGGAACTCGAGGCCGACCTCGAGGACCAGCGAGCGCGCGTCGAGGAGCTCGAATCGGACGCCGAAGCCTACGAGAACGCCGAGTACGGCGAGGTCATCGAAACCCACCGCGAACTGAACCGGCTCGAACTCGAACTCGAAGACCTCGAGGACGAACGCGACGACGTGCGCGAGCGGATCGAAGAGATCGAGGCGAAGGTCGAGGAACGCAGCGATCTCGAGGAGCGCCGCGAGACGATCGAGGACGAACTGACGGACCTCCGAACCCGGGTCGACCGGATCGAGGAGAACGCCGTCGACGCCTTCAACGACCACATGGACTCGATCCTCTCGATCCTCGAGTACCGAAACATCGACCGGATCTGGATCGAACGCCGCGAGAAGACGGTCCGGGAGGGGCGGCGGAAGGTCTCGCGGACGGCCTTCGACCTCCACATCGTCCGGACGACCGAGGACGGCCGCACGTACGAGGACACCGTCGACCACCTCTCGGAGAGCGAGCGCGAGGTCACCGGACTGGTCTTCGCGCTGGCCGGCTACCTGGTCCACGACGTCTACGAGGTTGTCCCGTTCATGCTGCTGGACTCGCTCGAGGCGATCGACTCGAACCGGATCGCCGACCTCGTGGCCTATTTCGAGGAGTACGTCGATTGCCTCGTCGTCGCCCTGCTCCGGGAGGACGCCGAGGCGCTGTCGGAGTCGTACAGCTACGTCGAGGAGATCTAACGCTCACCGACCCGCGTTCACAGGGACTTCCGCTGTCCGTGACTGGCGATAGTCGATCGGCTACGGAAGAATAAGACATCGAATACTACTGATATCGTGTGTAGAATTCGTCTGTTACAGGGAAGAATACTACTCCGACGATATACCGACGCATTCGTCGGCTCGGAGGGCCGATACGCGTCGTTCTGTGCCACGCGTACGATAGGACTACCGAACCCGGGCCGTCGGAACCGAACGGAGAGTTCTGGACGGAATCGCGCGGAAATTCAGTGATTACCCGACGCTAACGCCGTCTCCGATCGACGGGTAGGTCCGAAAGAAATGGCAGAATTCACACTTCCATTCGTATCTGATATATATGGTCGCCGTGACGGGTGACTCCCGACGATCTGTCTCGGGTTCGCCGGTCGGGACGACGCGCCGAGCGGTCAATCGCCCGACGGAGAGTCGGGCCGGTAGCCGCGGCTGATGGCCTTCCAGTGGCCCGCGGCGAACCGGTGGTAGGTGACGACGGCCGGGACCAGCGTCTCGAGGATCAACGCGGCGTACAGCGCCCCGATTCCAAGCGGCGTCACGGCCTCGAGGCCGGGCAGGGGGACGACGAGGGCTCCGAGGGTGGCGACGGGGAGCGCGAACGCGTACAGTCCGAGCACCTGCCCGTAGAACGGCCAGCGGGTGTCGCCGCTGGCGCGCAGCGGGCCGGTCGCGCCGCCGCTGATCCCGCGGAAGACGACGCTCACGCAGGCGACGACGATGAACGTCGTCACCAGCGGGAGGATCGCGGGGTCGTCGACGAAGAGCCGACCGACCCGCTCGGCGAAGACGAAGATCAGCGCCGCGCTACAGAGGTAGACGGCGGTGCCGAACCACAGCACCTCCCAGCCGTAGGTGTCGGCGTCGCCCTCGTCGCCGGTGCCCAGTTCCTGCCCGACCAGGCTGCTCGAGGCCAGCGAGAACCCCCAGCCGGGCGTGTCCATCAGGTCCCGCACCCGGCGCGCGACGACGTAGGCGGCCACCACGTTCGGCCCGAACAGGGCGACGATCGCGAGCATGGGAAACTGCGCGCCCCGCCGGGCGACGTTCGTGAAGACCAGCGGCGTCCCGATCCCGATCACGTTTCGGACATCCGCGAGGGTCGTGTGCGGCCGCGAGCGGTCGATCGTGACCGGGAATTCGCCGATCAGCGGGAGTCGGCCGAACGCGAAGCCGCCGACGAACGCCGCCAGCACGAGGCCGTTGGCAAGCACCGTTCCGATCGCCGCGCCGACGACGCCCAGCTCGAGGACGAACAGCAGGACGGCGTTGACCGCGACGTTGACGACGGCGCCGCCGGCTCGCAGCACCATCGGCGTCCACGCGTCGTCGGCCCCGACGAGAGTGCGGCTGCCGATCAGGTTCAGGGCGGCGACGGGGACGCCGACGGCGACCACGCGGAGGTAGTCGGCACCGTAGGCGATCGATGCGGCGTCGTCGCCGACGAGTCCGATCAGCGCCGCGGGGGCGAGCCAGAAGAGGACCGCGAGCGGAACCGTGATCGCGACGACGACCAGCGCGCTGGTCGTCACCGCCAGCGAGAGTTCCTCGCTCGCGCCGGCGCTGAACCGCTGGGAGACCAGGCCGATCGTCGCGCCGGCGACCCCGCCGCCGATCCCGAACGCGAGCGCCCAGAACGGCGTCGCGAAGCCGACGCCGGCGATCGCCGTCGGCCCCAGCGCGATGCCGACCATCGCCACGTCCGCCGCCGACTTCGACATCCGGGCGATCCCCGTGACGATCCGGGGCCACGCGAGGTCCGTCGTCCGCACGGCGCGCTCCCGGTCGACGACGCCGGCCCGCGCGAGCAGGAACCCGACCGACAGCAGGAGCCACCGGAGCGGATTCGGCACTCGAGAAGCCACGCACAGCCGTTCGAGAGTCGGCGCTAAAACGCTTTATACCGTCGGCGAGCGGGGGCCGCCGCTCGGCGGCCGGCGACGGCCCCGCGGGTGCAGGCACCACTGGATTGTCTCGACCCCGATGACCACGGCGTATGTGTGCAAGAGTTTCCCGGGAGGACGTCGACAAACCGATCGAGAACGCGAACGGCGACGTGATCGGCACCGTGGTCGCGCTCGAGGGCGACCGCGCCCTCGTCGAACCGACGGCCGGTGTGATGGACTCGATCCGGGCCGCGCTGGGCTGGGAGCGGACCCGCGGCGACACCGTGACGGTCCGCGAGGCGGAGATCGAGTCGGTCTCGGACGACGTGATCCGGGTCGCGCCCGACGACGAGAACTCGACGACGGAGCCGGACGCTATCGTGTCCGACGACGGACCCGACCGCGGGAGTGAAACTGACGCCGCCGAGCAGTCGACGGACGACGGCGAGTCCGAGTCCGCGGCAGCCGGTGCGCTCGAGTCGGATCGCCCCGAAGAGGATAAAACGGCTGGTGACGAGGGGTCGGAGCGGATCGACGCCGCTCGGCGCGGCGACCGTGAGACGGACGCGCCGTCGGACCCGGTCCCCGACCCCGACGAGGACGTGGAACCCCGATCCGCGGCCGAGGACGAGCGAGGCGTCCCCGACGAGGCGGCCTCGACGGTAGACCTGGCCGACGAGCGGGGCGCGACCGACGGCGTTGCGCCGGCCGGAGCGGAGCGCGACGAGCACTCGCCGGCCGATGCGGACGGATTGGCAGGGAACGATGATGAATCGGAACCGTCCGACACCACGGCCGCGTTCGATTCCGAGAGCACCTCCCTCGAGGACGTGAGCGACGGGCTCGAGGGCGAGGGCCGACCGCCGAGGCGAATCCCGCGGCCGAACTGCGGACGGGAACCGACCTCGAGTCGGTGGCCGACGCCGACGAGGCCGACGACGGATCGGCCGCCGATGGCGTCGACCTCGCGGCCGAACTGGACCGCGGTCCGGGCCTCGAGTCGGTCGTCGGCGGCGACACCGACGACCACGCTGCGGGATCATCGGGCCGGTCGAACGGCCGGTCACTCGGCGACGAACCGGACCGGGACCCGGACATCGATCCCGGGGCGATCCGCGGTCGCGAGGCCGCCACCGGAACCGACCCCGAGGCGGTCGACCGTCGAATCGTCACCGAACGGGGATCGACCGTCGATCACCGGCCCGGGGCCACCGCGACGGAACGTCGGGGATCGTACCGCGGGAGTCTCGAGGACGTACCGACCGATGAGACGGTCGAAGACGCGACGAGCGAGGCCGCAACAGCGGGGTCGACTGGCGGCGATGACAGCCGAGAACCATCGCCGCTGGCGACGATGGCCCCCGCCCAGCGGGCGGCCCTGGAACCGGGGATCCGCACCGCCGAGAGGGGGATCGCGCTCCAGCGACAGAGCGTCCGGACTGCCGTCGTCGGCGCGACGACCCACCAGCGCCAGCAGCGACGCCTCGCCCGGACGGCCGCCAGCGCGCCGCTCGAGTTGGCCGCCGCGACGCTGGGGGCCGGAGCCGACGCCGCGGGGTCCGACCGCGAGCCGTCTCGCCGGCTCGAACTCGTCGACGGACTGGACGCGATGTACCGCCGGCGGCTCGCCGAGGCGGGCATCACCTCGCTCGAGGAGTTCGCGCGGGCCGACGGCGGGACCGTCGCCGACGCGGCCGGCATCACCGAGCAGCGGGCGGCGAGCTGGATCGAGCAGGTTCGGGTCTGAGCGGGTGGCGACCGCTCTCCAGCGGTCGGCCGTTCGGATTTATCTGGCTCGAGCGCGTCGAGTCGACGACACGCGATGACCAGCGACGATCGATACAAACTGTTCGGCGTCTACGTCTCGCCGGCGGTCTTCGACGCGCTCGAGGCGTTTCTATACGAAGAGGCCGGCGTCGTCGACTACGCGGACTACTTCGACCCGACCGGGTCCTCGGTGCCGGTCGGCGATCCGGGCGCGGACGCGACCGCCCGGCTGGTCGCCGACCTCGTCGCGGAGTTCGCCGACCTGTACGACGCCGCGGACTTCGAGGCCGCCCGCGCCGTCGATCCCGAGGCGTTCGAACTCGCACAGCTCGCCGCGGAACCGGAGACGGTGGCCCGCGCCCGCGAGCGGTTCCAGGCCGCGGCCACGATTCAGGAGACCGATAGTCGGACGGTCCACACTGCGATCATGGCGGCGGCGCTAGACGGGGCCGACGGCCCGAAGTGAGCGCCCGCTCAGGCTTCCCGCAGGTCGACGATCCGCACCCAGTGGTCGCCGTACGCCGCCTCGTGATCGCTGGCGGCCCTGTTGGCGTCCGCCCAGTCCGCGTGTTCCCGCTCGAGGTCGCAGCTGTCACACCGCAGCTGATACACCATGCGAAGTGGTACCACCCGAAACCCGTTAAATCTCATCGCTACCATCTCCAGTCGAGACGTCGGGCTCGAGAGACCAGCCGGTAGCCGTGTTCGAGCCGGCTGGCCCTCGAGTCCGCGACCTGCGAGGCGTTCGTCAGTCGGACGGGTGTGATTCTACTGCCGTATCGTCTTCCTGCGGCCACGCCGCCCAGGCCAGTAGGGCGGCGACGACCGCCAGTCCCAGGACGACCGTCTCGAGGACGGAGAGTTCGACTCCGAACCACGAGAGGGCCGTCCGTAACTCGACGACGATCGGGACGAGAACGGCCACGACGACGAGCAGCGCTCCCTTCGAGATGCGCATGTATTGATTCCCGTCATATGTTGGTGCTGCGGGGGCCAAAGGATGGCGGCGAACACGTTCGACGACCGCTGTTCGCAGTCGCGCGATCGCTCGAGGGACCGCTCAGACCGTGTGGATTTCGAACCCGTCGTCCGCGAGGGCCGCGACGTCCGGTGCGTGGTCGGTGCCGTCGATCTCGAACCCCTCGGCCTCGACGGCCGCCGCGACGCCTTTGAACGTCGCACAGTGGTCACAGACCCCCGCGATGAGGTCCTCGTCTTTCGCCCGCTCGTAGGCCTCCCGCGCCGGCGCAGGCCGGTCTTCGATGGCCTCGAACCAGTACGTCGCGGCCCCGTCGAAGTAGACCCGCGCCTCGTGGCCCGCCGCGTCCAACTGCGCGGCGTAGGTCAGGGGGTTCGCGAACTTGCCCGGCCGCTCCGGATGCGAGAGGAGGATGAACGCGTGTTTCGCCATGTCCGGTTCGGGGGACGACCGCGACGCGGATAGTACCCGTCGCGAATACGTTCCCCGGAGCGATTTTCGGGGACCGTGTACGGGCCCTTCGCTCGTGGACCGGGACGACCCGTCCGACCGGGAGGCGAGAGCGAACTTGAACACCGGTCCGTATCGATTCGGCACAGATTCTATCAAGAGCGCGTGTGAGCAACGATCGATGACCGATCACGACGCCGGCGTCGCCGTCACGTTCCACCCCCAGACCTGGACCGATTCGTCGGGCGCGTCACACGACTGGGACCGGAAGCAGCTAATCCCCGCCGAGGAGCGAGACCCGGTCACCTACGTCGTCCCGCTCGAGGACGGGACCGACGAGGACGACACCGTCTACCCGGACGAATCCTACGAAGCGAACCAGTTGCAGGCCCACCCCGCGGCCCCGGACTGGGTGCGCGAGTGGGACGGGCCGTACTACGTCACGACGGAGGCCGTCTCCGAGACGTGAGCGATCGTCGGTCGGCCGCCGTCGAACCCCATCTATTCACAAACTATCCAGTAATTATAAGTTCCTTAGCGCGGTATCCGAGAACGGAAGTGCTCTCCCAGGGACTGCACGAAAGTCCCGGGTGTCCCAGCACCCGAGACGCGCTTCCAAACCTGCCTGGTTTGCAAGCATGATTCCGTACCCACTCACGAGGCATAAAAGTCTCGCACGATACGTAGAGCGTCGGTATTCGATTGCCATTGGTTCGAGCCGGCTCGAGCGACGCGGCCAGCGCCGCCCGAAGTCGCTGTACGAGAAATACGGTAAACGGGGTGGCGGGAGATGAGTTCCGACGGCACGCTCGGGACGTGTTCGCGCTGCGGCCGCGACGTGCTGATCACCCACTGTCTCGGCCCCGGCGAATGCTACGTCTGGCCCTGTGGCTGTCGCCAGCCGCCCGCGGCGGTCGCGAACGGCGACGGCTCGTAGGCCAGCCGTCGAGTACCAATTAGAGTAGATTGCTAAGTACGAATGCGAACGTACCACTAAGTCTTCTGCTAAGTTTCGTTGATGATCTCTGCATCCTGCTGAATACAGGGCGCGAATGCGACATAGCTCGAGGTACACTTGGAGGGCAGTCTAGTTGCTCAGTACCAATACGAGAATAAACGATACACTCTGCCTGTGGGCCTCTTGGCTAAAACGACCGTTTGAGTCTACAAGTCATTTATTGGGTTCTCTGGCCATTATTTCTATATGGAACGACGCGCGGTTGTCAAACTTCTCGGGGGGATCGGTGGTCTTGGAGTCAGCGCTGTCGGTGCGAAGGCTCTCACAGCGACATCGGCGATCGAGGGGAGAGTTGAAGCCAAGTCGATTACGGGCCGGGGTGGTGACGAGAGCCACACCGTATTAGCACACGAGGGAACACTCAATATCGATGATGCCGAGTACCGAGACGACTTTTCCGACTGGCGGAACGTAACAGTTGACGACGCTCTTGCTCGCCAGTTTGGGACCGACTACGAGGAAGTCTACTACAATCTTCATATCGATCACGAAACAGCAAACCGGAAACAGAACGTAGCGACCGGTGAATCGCTAGCCTATCGGATCGACCGCACACTATTCAATAGCGTACAAATCGATGACGTGGTGCATTTCAAGACGACCGGTACAGACGTTCCACGCATAGATTCTCTTGAATGAGTCGTCAGGCTGCACGACGGCTCAAAACTAGCGAATCGAGCTGCCAACGCCGACAGCAAGGATCGAACTATCCGTTCAGTTAGTGTGCGTATCTAACGCCGGCACTTCTCTCAGCTATCGATGATGTTGGCAGAATCATGCTGAATACAAGGCGCATAGTCAGCAAACCCGGTCACGGCTAGAGGCCAATAGTGATCGCTCAGTACAATCTCCTATCCACGGTACAGAATGAAGATGTCTTTTCGTGCTGTCGATCACTAAGTGCTGAACTTACCGCGGGAAAAGATCACGTTTCGACATCCGTGACATGCGGGGTAATGAGGTCCAACCAGTGGTAAGCAGGTGAGACCAGGCCGGTAACCTAAATCGAATTGAAGCGACGTTCCTGAACGATCTGCACACCTTATTTCAGTAGGGACCCTCCAATATCACGTGGTATAGATGTCACAACGAACACAACAGCAAACGCAGGGCCTTGAACGGACTGGAGCGGTACGAGTCGGCCAGCCGTGGCAACATGGCGTAGAAGCGGGACTAATCGGTGGACTCATAATGGGCGTGCTGTTTTCGCTGCTGATGCCGCCCGTTATCGAGAACGCGATCCCGGCGCTCGTCGGCCTGTCCGGTGGGATCGCTGGCTGGGTTGTCCACATGTCGATCAGCGCTGCGTTCGGCGTCGTCTTCGTCGCGGCGTTGACGCAACCCCGGCTTGCGGCTATCGCGGAATCGCCGGGCGGCGTCGTCGGCCTCGGTCTCACATACGGCGTGATCCTCTGGGTCGTCGCCGCCGGCGTCGTCATGCCACTATGGCTTTCGGCCATCGGCTTCCCCAGCCCCCCGCCACTCCCGAACCTCGGACTGATGGGCCTGCTCACGCACCTCGTGTTCGGGGCGGTCCTCGGCGCGAGCTATCACTATCTGCGCTGAGTCCTCGTGGCTCGCCTCCTCGGACCTGAGGCGAACACGTCGTATTTTGGGAGAACGGAGAGCGCGAGACGCGACAAATAAATCCTCTATATTCAACAGATACATTCTGACAGAATCCAAGTAGGACGTCCAGTACTGCTGAAAACAGGGCGCGAATGCGGCATGAGATCGGGCCAGATTTCCAAAGGAGGTGATTGCTAAGTACAGGCAGTGAACGTATCGCCGGTTAGCGATCATCCGTCCGACGTTACGGCAGTTCTCGGACGGTATAGTGACCAACGAGCGAACCCATACGCACTAGTTAGGAGGTGACGTTATGACCGTCCGAGCCGTACTTTATTCAAAGAGACCAGAATTATGAAGGGGAGAAGATATAATTCGAAAAAAGAAGGGGTGCCGTTCGCGGATGAATCCGTTCTCAGTCTCCGGATCGTGGAGGCCGTTGCTGATATGATGAATATCGACCCAGTTGACTGCCCCCCACTCTTCGAGGTGGTCGATCCGTCGGCTTTGGACAGTTTATTCAAAGGGAAAGAAGCCCACGGATCGCTTGTCTTCGAATACGCTGGATACATTGTCACAGTAGACGATGAGGCGAACGTCACTCTGGCCGATCCGGACGAATTCTAACAATTGCTTTCCGACGTTCTTCGTCAGTAGGCATGTGTAGTGAACAGGCGGTTCACCGGTTTCGGCGTGAAACAAACGAAGTGGTCGTTCTGAACCCATTCTCTATATCCAGCAGGCGACTAATGGCATCATTCGGATAGATCAATCCCCACTTCGGTAACTGCTTTCCCTATACTGGCCAGAACTACTACAACTATCCACTGTGAAATAAATCCCGTCCGGGCTGGCTGTAAGTTTGCGCGAACGGAGTAGAGTTAGGCGAATTTGAACCACGAGGACTCGCTTCGCTCGTCCTCTGGGTTCAAATCCGCCCAACGTCACGACGCTGCCGCTCGCGTGTTTGCTCGCGGCAGAAGTAGTGGGTTGGGACGGATTTGAACCGTCGGCTTCCTCCGTGTGAAGGAGGTATCATAACCGGACTAGATCACCAACCCGCACGAGGCCCTTCCCGTGCGCATGACTTAAGGCTTCCTTTCAGCGGTCGTCGGCGTCGCTCGAGCGATCCCCACCAACCCGATCACGAACACCACCAACAGCCCCACGAACCCGCATAGCCGCGCGCCGCTCGAGGCCGACCACATCGTCCCGAACCCCCTCGAGCCGAGTCGGCTCGGCCTCCTCTTCGACCTCGAGTCCGAGTCGCGTCCGAACGCGGTCGACGCGGGGACCGAGCGTCTCGAGGATGCCCAGACGGGCGTGTTCGGCGGCGCGAGCGAGGTAGTAGCGGCTGTCGTGGAAGTGGTTGTTCATCGGTTCTCTCCCGTAGAAAGGTTAGCTGTGTATATAGTCCTATCGCAGAGAACGGATTTCGACGCCGATCCCTGCGTGCGATCCTCGAGCCCGGCACGCGATCGATTGACATACGTCACTCCGCGAGAATCACCGGCTATGAACGGGTTACAGCCGGTCGCGCTCGAGCGAGCGGGGGCGACCGCCGACCTGATCGTCGAGGGCGGACGGGTCTACTGCTCGAATCGCCGGGACTTCCGCAACCGAGACGTTGCGATCGTCGGCGACAGGATCGCCGCGCTACTCGAGGACGCCGACGCGGTCACGGGACCGGAGACGACGGTCGTCTCGGCGGCCGATAGCGTCGTCCTGCCGGGGCTGATCGACGCCCACACCCACGCCGACATCCAGTTGCTGTTCGACCGCGAAGTGCCCCACCTGCTCGCCACGGGAACCACCTCGATCGTCACCGAGAGCTCCGGGCTGGGGCTGCTGTTCGGCAGCCGCGGCGTCGAGACCTTCCTCGAGCGGACTGCCGACTCCCCCGTCTCGGCCTACGTCTCCCTGCCGCCCCAGGACTTCGTCGACACCTTCGAACCGGCGACGGGCTCGGCGGCCGAACTCGAGGCGCTCTCCGAACTGCTCGATCACGACCGGGTCGTCGGCGTCGGCGAGATCGACTGGATCCACGTCGTCGGCCGCGACGCACCGGTCGAGGAGCTCTACGAGCGCGCCCGCGACCGCGACCTCCCGATCGTCGGCCACGGCGCGGGCTGTCGGGGCGAGTCGCTGCGCGCGTTCGCGACCGTCGTCGACAACGACCACGAGGCGATCGCCGCCGACGGGGTCCGCGAGCGCGCCGCAAACGGCATCCACGTGGTCGGGCGCTGCGGTTCGATCCGGGACGACCTCGAGGCGCTGCTCGAGGCCTACCCCGACCTCGACCCGCGGAGCGTCTCGCTGTCGACCGACGGCGTCTGGCCCGGCGATCTGCTCGAGGGCTTCGGCATGGCCGAGCTCGTCCGCCGGCTGATCGACGCGGGGATCGAGCCCGCCGACGCGATCGACGCCGCGAGCCGCAACACCGCCGCCCATTTCGGACTCGCGGACCGGGGCGTCGTCGAGCCCGGCGCCGTCGCCGACCTCCTCGTCGTGGACGACCTCGAGTCGATGGCCGTCGAGACGGTCCTCTCGGAGGGCGAGGTCGTCGTCGCCGACGGCGAGCCCCTCGTCGAGGCCAGGACCGACCCCTACCCCGACTACGTCTACGACACCGTCTCGGTCGGCGTCTCGCCCGAGCGGTTCACCGCGCCGCTCGCGGCCGCGCCCGAGGGCCGCGTCCGCGCGATGGCAGTCGATCGGGGCCTCGTGACGACCGAGACGACCGCCGATCCCGCGATCGTCGACCGTACTGGAGACTCGGACCGCCGGCTCGGTCCCGATCCCGAGAACGATGTCCTCACCGCCACGCTACTCGATCGCGATCCGGCCACCGACGAGCGGGGCTTCACCGGCTTCCTGACGGGCTTCGGCCTCGAGTCGGGGGCCCTCGCCACGTCGGCCGTCTGGGAGGCGACCGGGCTGGTGACCGTCGCGGCGGACGCCGACGACGCCGTCGTCGCCGCCGAGTGCGTCGCCTCGATGGGCGGCGGGTTCGCGGTCGCCCGCGACGGCGAGGTGGTCGCCGACCTCGCCATGCCGGTCGCCGGGGCCGCCGCCGAACTCCCGCCCGAGCGGTTCGCCGCCGAGTTCGAGGCGCTCGAGGAGCCCCTCCGCGAGGCCGGCGTCGAGATCGACCGGCCGCTGTTGACCGCACAGACGCTGACCTTCCCCGGGGTCCCGGCGCTGAAGCTCACGGCCTCGGGCTACGCCGACGTGTTGGGCCGGGCCGTCGTCGGCCTCGAGCCCGAGGCGAACGCCGACGACTGATCAGCGCGGATCCCCCGTCGGTCCCTGTCGGTCGAACCGACCCCGCTCCCGGATCGAACCAACGTCATAATTCCGCCAATAACCGGCGTTTCACCCGGTAACACCCCCGTTAGCGAGAATATAACGGGTTCGGGGACGAATCAGCTAACGAAATGCAACTGCGAACGCGACACGTGGATCGAACCGACTTCCGACCGAGCGCCACGGCCGGCGCGGCGGCCGCGGAGGTGAGCCGCTGATGGCCTTCGAGAGCGGCCTCGCCGCCGTCGTGTTGCTCGTCGGGCGACTGCTGTTCGGCGGCCTGGTGATCTACCAGGGGATCAACCACTTCCTCGCGCCGGACGCGATGGCCGGCTACGCCGAGGCCAAGGGGGTCCCGGCACCGAAGTTCGGTGTCGTCGCCTCGGGCGCCCTCCTCGTTCTCGGCGGCCTCGGCCTCGTCCTCGGCGTCTACCCCGTCGTCGCGGCGGGGGCGCTGGCGGTCTTCTTCCTCGTCGCGACGCCGCTCATGCACGACTTCTGGGCGGTCCCCGAGGACCAGAAACAGGACGAACTGAACCACTTCACCAAGAACGTCGAACTGTTCGCCGCGTCGCTGCTCGTGCTGGTGCTTGCCAGCCAGCCGTGGGGCTACGCGCTGAACGTCGGCCTGTAGACCGGTTCTCGCTCGAGCGGCGGACGACGCGCCGCACGCGTCGCGTCTCTCTCTCTCTCCGGCCGGCGGTGGCAGTGACGACCGGCAGTCCCGTCCGAAACGAGTTCGCGACCCGGCGGCGGTCGATCACCGACGTGCGGAACGCGACGCGTCGGACGGGTCACGATCGTTCGGATACGCGGAATCGCCGCCGCCCGTCGATTTAACGATGGAAACTGCGGCGATACCAACGTCTTTCGGCGAACGGTTCAAGCGGTTCGTCCCCGACCGATCGGGTATGGCAACGAACCAAGCAACCGCCGGTCGCGACGAGGCGAAGCGATTCCTCGTGACCTGCGACGACTGTGCCTACGAGCGCCCGGCAGCGGGCCGCGCCGAGGCGACGCGGCTCGGCGACGACCACCGTCGGGAGACCGGACACGAACTCGTCGCGCTCGAGGTCCCGGCGTCGAGCGTCGGCTCCTGACCGGGCCACGCGCCCGCTCGAGCCGAGACTGCGCCGCTCTCACAGGGGTCAGTACGTCGGCGACTCCTCGGGTTCCCCGTCGCGGGCGTTGACGACGCGGGCGATCGTGAACAGGCCGTCCGAGAGCCGGTTGAGGTACTGCACCGCGTCCTCGTTGATCTCCTCCTCGCCGGCGAGCGCGACCGCGCGGCGCTCGGCGCGCCGACAGACCGTCCGGGCGTGATGGAGCGCGGCCCCGTCCTCGCTGCCGGTCGGCAGGACGAAGGAGGTCAGCGGCTCGAGTTCCTCGTCGTAGGCGTCGATCCAGTCTTCGACGGTCTCGACGTGGTCGGGTCGGATCGCGGGGTCGTCCTCGTCGGGGTCGGGGTTGGCGAAGTCCGCCTGCACGACGTGGAGGTGGTTCTGGATCGCCGACAGGTGGTCGTTGACGTCGTCGTAGTCGGTCGGGCGGATCGTCCCGAGCAGGGCGTTGAGTTCGTCGACGGTCCCGTAGGCCTCGATGCGGGCGCTCGCCTTCGAGACGCGGCTCATGTCGCGGAGGTCCGTTTCCCCGTCGTCGCCGCGGCCGGTGTAGATCGACATGGCTGGACCGACGGACGGCGACTACTTAGTTTCCGCGTCGACTCGACGCCGGAGACGGCGGAACCAGTACGTTAAACTCGCTCGACGCGCTATCGCCGTGCATGGCTATGGAACTCGACCACGAGTGCCCCGACTGCGGGGAGGAAAAGACCTTCTACCGCGCCGCCAGCACGTCGCTGCACCTCGGCGAGAAGGTCAAGTGGCACTGCCCGGACTGCGACTACGGCTTCGTCCGGATCGGCGACAACGGTACGGCCGTCGACTCGAGCACGGCGTAGTCCGCCGATTCGCGCCGCGTTCTTTCTCTCGAGGGTACGTCTCGACCGGCCGAACCCCCGCCCAGCAGCGCACGTAGTGGCCGGAAGCGGTTCGCGGCACTCGAGAGCACCGCCGCAAACGGATTCGAACGGTCGATAGCCCCGCGAAAACGGATCCGAGCGCTACTTTTCGCTCTCGAGTTGGTGCCACGACAGCCGCGGAGTTCGTGCTGCGCTCGTCTGGTCGATCCGGCGCGCGGCGGTCCGCTCGGGCGCGGCCGCGAGCGTCGCGTCGTCCTCGCCGGCGACGGCGTTGAACGCGGCGGCGAGCCGGTCCAGGGTGGCCTTGCTCTCGACTTCGGTCGGCTCGGTCATCAGCGCCTCGGGAACGATCTCGGGCCACTTGGTCGTCGGCGGGTGGACGCCGTAGTCGAGCATCCGCTTTGCCACGTCGGCGGCGTCTTGCTCGCCGGCGCTGGCGACGAACTCGTGGTGGAAGGGGCCGTAGGGGATCTCGTACTCGATCCGCTCGGCGAGGTAGTTCGCGTTGAGGACGGCGGAGGCGCTGGCGTCGGCCAGCCCCTCGTCGCCGAGCCGCGCGATGTAGGCGAAGGCCTTGAGCAGCACCAGCCAGTTGCCGTGGAAGCCGTGGACCTTCCCGATGGTGTGGTCGGGCTCGAACAGTTCGTAGCTCGGTTCGCTGCTCGCGGACTCGCCCTCGTGCCGCCGGACGCGGGGGGCAGGCAGGAACGGCTCGAGGTCGTCGACGACGCCGACCGGTCCCGCGCCCGGCCCGCCGCCGCCGTGGGGCGTCGCGAACGTCTTGTGGACGTTGTAGTGCATCACGTCGAAGCCCATGTCGCCCGGCCGGGCGCGGCCGAGCAGGGCGTTTAAGTTCGCCCCGTCGTAGTAGAGCAGCCCGCCCGCGTCGTGGACCAGCTCGGCGATCTCGGTGATGTCGCGCTCGAAGAGCCCGAGCGTGTTCGGGTTCGTGAGCATCAGCGCCGCAGTGTTTTCCGAGAGGGCCGCCTCGAGCGCCTCGAGGTCGACCCGGCCCTCGTCGTTGCTGGGCAAGGAGACGACGTCGTAGCCGCCCAGGGCGGCGGTCGCGAAGTTCGTGCCGTGGGCGCTCTCGGGGACGATGACCTCGTCGCGGTGGCCCTCGCCGTTGTGCTCGTGGTAGGCCGCCGCGACCCGGATGCCGACGAACTCGCCGGCGGCCCCCGCGGGCGGCTGCAGCGTGACGGCGTCCATCCCGCCGATCCGACCGAGGTAGTCCTGCAGGCGGTAGAGCAGCTCCAGATTGCCCTGCACCGAGCCCTCGGAGCGGTCGGGGTGGACCGCGGCCGACGGCAGCGCGGCCACGTCCTCGGTGAACTTCGGGTTGTACTTCATCGTACACGAGCCCAGCGGGTAGGGCCCGCTGTCGATCCCGTAGATCATCTGAGAGAGCCGCGTGTAGTGGCGCGCCAGTTCGGGCTCGGAGAGCTCAGGGAGCTCGAGCGAGTCGCGCGTGAGGTCGTCGGGTAGCGGCGACTCGCCGTCGGGCGCGCCCTCGTCGCCGCCGATCTCGACCCGCGTCAGGTCCTTCTCCGAGAGCAGCGGCTCGTACTCGCCGTTCTCGACGTAGCGCGCCTGATCGTAGCGGACCCGCGCGTCCGCGTCCGATCGCTCGTCGCTCATCGAATCACCCCCTCGAGGGCGTCGACGAAGCGATCGAGTCGCTCGTCGGGGACGCCGGCGACGCAGACCTGTATCTCGTGGTCGCCGACGACGTGGACCGCGAAGCCCCGCTCCTCGAGGTCGTCGGCGACGGCGCGGGCGGGCTGGTCGACGCGGGCGACGAACTCCCGGAGGTGGTGGCGGTCGTGGACCGGCGCTTTGACACCGACGATCTCGTCGAGACGATCCGCGAGGTCACGCGCTCGCCGGACGTCGCGCTCGGCGAGGTCGACCATGCCGGTCGGGCCGAGGGCGGCGGCGTGCATCGCCGTTCGGAGCGCGACCCAGGCCTGGTTCGTGCAGATGTTGCTCGTGGCCCGCTCCCGGCGGATGTGCTGTTCGCGGGTCTGCAGCGTCAGCGTGTACGCCCGGCGGTCGGTCGCGTCCTCGCTCGCCCCGACCAGCCGGCCGGGGACCTGCCGGAGGTAGTCCTCCCGCGTCGCGAACAGGCCCAGCCCCATCCCGTAGCTCGTCGGGAGCCCGAGGACGCTGGCGTCGCCGACGACGACGTCCGCGCCGACGTCGGCGGGTCGCTCGAGCAGGGAGAGCGCGATCGGGTCCGAGCCGAGGACGAACAGGGCGTCGTTGTCGTCGGCGAGGTCGCCCACCGCCGACGGGTTCTCCTCGATCGTCCCCCGTACCGTGGGGTTCTCGGCGTAGACCATGACGACCTCCTCGTCGGCGGCGTCCTCGAGGCCCGCGAGGTCGACGGTGCCGTCCGCGGCGGGGTAGGTCTCGACGGCGAGGTCGGTGCCGGCGACGTAGTTCTCGAGCGTGCTCCGGCGCTCCTCGCGGAGCAGTTCGGGGACGAGGACCCGGTTGCCGGTGGCGTCGCGGACGCGATCGGCCAGCGTGGCGGCCTCGCCCAGCGCCGTCGCGGCGTCGTACATCGAGCAGTTCGCGATCTCGAGGCCGGTGAGTTCGACCAAAAGCGACTGGTACTCGAACAGCGCCTGCAGGAACCCCTGTGAAATCTCCGGCTGGTACTGCGTGTAGGAGGTCAGAAACTCCGAGCGGTCCGCGAGGTGATCGACCAGCGAGGGCACGTAGTAGCCGTAGTGGCCTCGTCCGAGCAGTTCCGTCAGGTCGTCGTTCCTGCCCAAGATCGAGCGAACGAGCCGTCGCGTCTCCCGCTCCGTTCGCGCGTCGATGTCGAAGCGGCCGTCGAACGCGACCTCGGCCGGCACGTCGAAGAGGTCCTCGACGGAGTCCGCGCCGACCGCCTCGAGCATCGCCGTGCGGTCCTCCTCCGTGTGGGGAGCGTACGGGCTCCCCGTGGCGTGTGATCCGTGCATAGCTAAGCGTGGTCCCGGTCGACCGACCCGATCGGTCGCCCCCCGCATCGTCGGCGACGTTCGATCCGAGACACGATACTGGCCTCTAGCGGAGGGGGCGTAATGAACGCACCCGTTTCGGCGGCATCGACCGCGGCCCGCCGTCGCTCGAGCGCGTCGGTCCCTGCAGTCTCCACACGGGCCACTATACCCGGCGGTGGTGTCGAGAGGTGACATGCCCGACAGCGACGACGCCGACGGGGACCGGCCGCTCGATCGCGACGACCAGGAGATCGGCGCGGCGGTCGCGAACGAATCCGAGTTCCTGCTCGACGTCCTGCCGCACTTCTACCGCGGCGAGGTCAGCCAGGCCAACAGCGCGCGGGACCGGATCGACCGCACGACCGACTGGGCGATCACGCTGCTGGCCGCCGTCCTCTCGATCGTCTACTTCAGCCGGAACATGCCCGCCTTCTTGCTGCTGATCGGGATCTTCGTCCTGTCGATCTTCCTCTTCTTCGAGGTGCGGCGGTACCAGTTGCAAGCGAGACGCTTCCGCGTCTCGCGGCTCTCGCAAACGCGGAGCGTTTGCAAGACTACGACCACTGGCGCGCCCGCGTCCGCTTCGTCCAGGAGAACGTGTTCGCGAACGCTCTCGAGCCGACCGGCGCCGAACACTCCGCCTGGCGCGAGGAGTTGAGCGACGACCTCCGCCGGCCGACGTTCAAGGTCTCGGCTCGAGAGGCGCTTTCACGTCGGATTCGGCGCGTGTACGGACTCCTCTTCGCGGTGGCCGGCCTCGGCTGGGCGTTCAAGGTGACGCTGTTCGTGCCGGAACAGCAGTGGACCGAGGCTGCCGAACTGCCCGGGATCCACGGCGCGCTGGTCGCGGCCGCCCTCGCCCTGTTTTTCGCGGCCGTGTTCGCGATCGCGATCTGGCCGAGCGATCGGGAGGCGAAAGGCGAGATCCACGGGGTCGAGCCGGGGGACTGGAAGGGCGACTGAGTCGCCGGGACCGGTCAGGAGTCGCTCGCCGCGGCGCTCGAGCCGTCGTCTCCGTCGGCGTCGGCGACCAGCCCGTCGGCGTCGGGAGCGGCCCCGTCGATGGGTTCGTCCGTTCGGGCTCGCGCGAAACAATCGAGGGTGAGTTTCGCGCCGCCGAGGACGACCGGGCCGATAAAGAGCCCGACCGCCCCGAAGACGACGAGGCCGCCGAAGATGCCGACGACGACGATGGCGGAGTTGAAGGCGCTGGTCCGGCCGATCAGCGCGGGGCGGAGATACGAGTCCGAGAAGGTGACGAGCAGCCCGTACACGACCATCGCGACGGCGGCGGTCGGTCGCCCCATCACGACCAGGTACGCCGCCGCCGGGATCCAGATCCCGAAGGCGCCGACCAGCGGGAGCAGCGTCAGGACGAACGTCGCGACGGTCAGAAAGACGACGGCCGGAACGCCGGCGATCGCCAGTCCGACGCCGAGCATCGCCGCCTGAATGGCCGCGACGGCGACGTTGCCGACGACTGAGGCCCACATGAGTCGATCCAGCCCCGTCTTGAGTTCGTCGAGGACGTCGTCCTCGATCGGCAACACCCACTGGAGCCACGCCACGAGACGCTCCCCGTCCCGCAGCAGCGCAAAGAGGACGAACAGCGTAACGGTCAGTCCGATGAACATCCCCGGCAGGCTGCCGAGGACCCCGATCGCGCCGTTCGTGACCTCCTGGACCGCCGTCGCGATCCGGCCCTGATTCGCCTCGTACAGCGCCACGAGATCGACGGCGTAGCCGTTCGTCTCGAGGACCGACTCGATCGTCCCGACGTCGATCTGGCCCCGCCTGATTGAGCGGACGACCTGCAGCGACTGACGGATCGCGATCGAGACGACGTAGATCAGCGGGAGCAACACGACCAGCAGGGTCGCCACGACGACCGCGATCGCCGCGATCGTCGGCCTGACGTAGGTCTCGACGCGACGCTGTACCGGCAGCAGAATGTAGGCGAGAACGACGCCGAACAGGACGTACTGGAGGTACGGAACGAGAACGACCACCGCGAGGAGCGCGCTCGCCAGCGCGAGCGCGGTCAGTCCGGGCCGCTCGACGAGCCAGTCCGGCGGATCGGGACGCTCCGACATGGACGGCTATGCGACAGCCCGGCGGATTAGTCTACTGATACGACCGACGATCGCCCTCGATCGGGGACGGACCCGCGGCCCGCGGGATTACTCGACGTACCGGTACTTGCGCTCGCCCATCCCGGCGGACCTTTTTCCTCGCTCGTGCTACCGCACTCGCTCGCAAAAATCTCCACCAAAAACTGCAGATCGTTACTCGACGTACCGGTACTTGCGCTCGCCCATCCGGCCCCAGCCGTCGAAGACGAACTCCTCGTCGGGGGTCGTGAACTCCTCGACATCGACGTCCATCTCGTGGTTGTGGGCGTCGTGGATCTCCTCGTAGTCGTCCCACGTCATCTCGTAGCGGTCGGCGAGCTGGTCGTCGACGTTCAGCGCCTCGAGCTCCTCTATCCAGCCGTCTCGCACCGTCTCGGCGTGGATCTCGGCCTGTGCGCCGCTCCCGTAGGAGCCGACGAGCAACTTCTCGCCGACCATCTCGCGGTCGTTCTCGAGCGCGTGTTTGAGCGCGCTCACGCGGGCGACGTGAACGGAGCCGGTGTACCAGTTACCGACCTCGCGGGAGATCGTCAGCGTCGGGTCGATCGTGGCGTCGTACCACTCGGCGTAGCGGTCGGTGTCTTTCAGCGCGTCCATATACTCCCGGAGCGCGTCGCGGTACTCGTCGTCGGAGTCGAACGCCTCGGGGCGGGGCTGGCGGCCGATCTCCTCGGCCAGCTCGTCCTCCACCGCCGTGTTCCGCGTGACGTGGCGGAACGCGAGCAGCGCCGCCTTCCGGACCATGCCGGGGAACGGGGTGTGGAACGGCGCGTAGGCGAAGTCCTCCTCGTGGACCTCGCCGGCGACGCTCTCGAAGTCCTCGAGGGCTTCGCGCATCCGCGCGAGGTAGACCTGCACGGAGCGTTTGCCGTCGACGCTCGGGAACTGCTGGTTGGGCTTGAGGAAGTCGGTCTCGTCGGCCGAGCCGTAGCCCTGTTCGGCGGAGAGTTCGACGAGGTTCGGATCCTCGCTGATGAGCATCGCGACGGCGCCAGCACCCTGGGTCGCCTCGCCGTCGTCGCCGCGGGCGTACAGCGCCGTGTCGGTCGCGATGACCAGCGCCGAGCGACCGCGGTTTCGGCCCGCGCGGATCCAGTTGTACGCGTCGTCTAAGCTCTGGGTACCGGCGATACAGGCGAACTTCCGCTCGCCCTTGTTGGCGTGGTGGAAGTCGCCCTCGTAGACCTGCTCTAAGCAGCCGGCGACGTACGTCGAAACCGGCTTCGAGTTGTCGAACGCGCTCTCGGTCGCGACGTCGATCCGACCGATATCGTCGGGCTCGAGGCCTTTGCGCTCCATCAGTCGATGGGCGGCGTTGGCCCCCATCGTGACGATGTCCTCGTAACTGTCGGGGAAAGAACTGGCGTTCAGCCCGAGTCCTTTCGTGTACTTTTCCGGATCTTCGCCCTTCTCGGGCGCGAACGTGCCGGGAAGGTCGAGTTTGAGGTTCCCGGTCCAGATCTCGACGGCGTCGATGCCGACTGCAGTCATACCTTCCCAATACAGGTGACGGTACAAGGTATTGTCGTTCGCCGTTTCGACGATCGTCGATCGACGCGGCGTCCCCGGCCAGTGTCGTCCGGGCGATTCCTCGCGATCGAACGCGGCGAAAGGTCCGCGAGACCGATCCCGTCAGTTCGTCGATCCGACCGCCGGCTCGCCGACCACGTCGACGCCGTTGGGCGAGTACTCGAACGTCCCCGGGTCCCCGTCCTCCCGGAACGCGGCGTCGTCGACGAAGAGACTGTTCCGCCCCTGATTGAGCGTCCCCGACATCGTGCCGTAGGCCCCCACGTCGATCGCGGCCCGATCGAGCGTCATGTCGCCGCTGGACTCGAGGGAAATCTCCTGGCCGACGCCGGTCGATTCGAACGCGGCGGCCGTCGCGTCGAGCGACGTTCCGGTGGAGATCGAGACTCCGCCCTGCGTCGTCACGCTCGCCCGTCGCAGGCTGACGCTCTCGTCACTGGAGACCTCGATCGAGCCGTAACTCGCGTCGGTGCCGTCGAGGGTAGCGTCGTCGGCGGCGACGGCTCCGGTGGAACTGACGGAGGTCCCGCCGCTGGATCGGATCGTCCCGTCCGAAAGGGCCGTCCCAGCGGCCGAATCGAGGGTCACGGGCTGTCCGGATCCGGCGGTGGTATCGAGGGTTCCGGCGACCGTTAAGTCGCCGCCGGTCGTCGCCAACTGGATCCCGCCGTTCTCCGTCGCCAACTCCACTCCGTCGGCCACGGTGAGACTGTCGGCGGTGACATCCATCCCGTTCACCGAGAACGCGTCCTCGGCGACGACCAGCGAGCCGGCCACGTCGACGCTCTCGAGATCGCTCTCGGTGTAGGTCGGTTCGCCGTCGTCGTACTCGCCGTCGCCGTTCTCGTCGTGATACGCGACGCTGCCGTCGGGGAGCCCGCTCGACTCCCGGTGAACGGTCAGCTCGTGTCGATCGCCCGCGCCGCCGCTCGAGGCGTAGACCGTGACCGGCGAGCCGTCCTCGGCGACGTTCGAGGAATCGAGCGCCAGGGTCGTCTGATTCCGACCGGTCGCGTCCGTCGTTCCCGTCCCGTCGAAGCCGTCGACGACGCCGTCGGGATCGCTGACCGCGTAGGAGACGCTCGCCCCGCTGACGGCCGCGGCGTCGTCGCTCGCACGCACGCCCAGCGTGACGGAGTCGTCGCCGCTGATCGTGACGTTCGTCGGGGCGTCGCCGTCCCAGTTCACGTCGAACTGACCGGAATCGGTAGTCGTCTCCTCGCTCGAATCGGCCCGGTGGACGTCGTATCTCGGGTCGGCTCCCCCCGAACCGTCGATCGAGACGCGAGCCACCTGCAGCGCGTAGTCGCCGTCGTCGGCCAGTTCGATCCGGACCGATTCCGGCCCCGTCCCGACGACCCGCGCGTCGCTCTCGCCGGCGTCGAACGAGGCCCCGATCGTCTCGTTCCAGACGCCCGGGGCCTGCGTCGGAAGGGTGAGCGTGATATTTCCGCCATCAGATCGGATCGGGATCTCGTCGCTCGGCCCGCTGACCGCCGTCGGATCGAGCGAGACGGTGCTCCGTCCCGTCGTCGAGAGCGACCCCTCGAGGACGACGAGCCTGATCGTGCCGTTCTCGAGCAGTCCCTGTTCTGTCACCGGAACGCTCGCGTCGTCGTACTCGTCGAACGCGAACCCGTGCTCGATCCGCGTCGTGGGCGCGGACCGATACTCGTTGTAGTCGGGAGCGTACGCGATCGTCGTCGTTTCGTGACGCCCGGTCAGGTTGGACGGGTCGCCGTCGTAGTCGTCCGGCTCCCCCTCGTAGGTCGCGTTCGCGACGGTCACGTTCGCCCGCCCGGTCGTCTCGAGGGTCCCGGTCGGATCCGGCGGGTTCGCCAGGAAGGTCCGCGCGGGATAGGTGGTGCCGAGCGTGACCGACACCGACCGGGTGCCGCCGCCGGTTCCGACGTTCCGGACGGCGTTTCGCAGGTCCTGCAGTTCGCCGTGGACCTGCTGGTTGTGCTCGCTCTCGACGGCCTGGTTCTCCGCGGGCACGGCGTTGACCTGGTAGAGCGCGAGCGCGGCGAAGACGATCGCGAGCAAGAGCACGGCCCCGATCTGGACCGTCACCGCGCGATCGCCGTGCCGCCGTCTCATAGACGAGGATAGTCACCGCCGGTTAAACGTCTGGCGGCCCCCGCGGCGAAAACGAGACCCCGGACTACTCGTCTTCCTCGACGACTTCCGGATCGCTCATCGCGCTCTGGAGACTGTCGAGTCCGTTGATCCACTCCGTGACGAGGCCGTACTCGAGGTCCTGTGCGACCCCCATGTCGAGTTCCTCGCCGTCGATGATGAGCGTCCCGGCCTGGGCGGCGTAGCCCAGCGCCGCGTCCAGGTCCTCCTCGGCCTCGGCGTCGGCCGCCGCGCCCAGGTAGTCGCCGACGCTGCCGTCCTCGGCCGGCCCGTTGGCGACGTACTCCTCGGCCGCGAAGAAGACACAGACCAGGCTCGTCTGGACGCCGTCGACCAGGATCAGTTTCTCCTCGTCCTCGATGTCGACCTCGCCGAGGACGATCTCGCGGACGTCCTCGATCTCCGCGAGGGCCTCCTCCCCCTCGAGTTCGCCGTCGTCGTAGGCGGCGACGATCTTCGCGATCGCGATCGCCGTGTCGTCCTGCAGGTTCAGCAGGAGTCGGGCCGAGTCTTCGTCCTCCGGATCGATGTCTTCGTCTTTGATGCGACCGATCCAGTTCTGCCAGCGTTCCTCCGAGTAGAACTCGGTCGGGGGATTGCTCATACAGACACCTACACCGGCCGCTTGAAATGCCTTTCTCTACACTAGCCGCCGAAAGTGAATGTTTGGTCAGCGTCGCCGAACGGCTAACAGCCGACTACAGCGCCTGAAAGAACTATTGTGGAGATATCAGCGTCTCGGATAAACAGTGCCCGCCAACCGTAATCGGTGCTTCCCACGTCGCCTCACTCGAGCGTCGCCTCGGTGTCGATCCCGTAGACCGTCTTCGGCGTCTCGACGTGTGCGATCTCGACCGCCTCGTCGTGTCCGTTCTCGAGCAGCCACCGGACGCGCCGCGGGACCGTCTTGGGGCCCAACACCGCGCCCGGGCGGTCGGGATCGTCGATGTAGTCGGTCTCCATCAGGAACGGTTCGCCCCGCTCGGCGGCGGTCTCGAGCCGCTCCTTGTCGCTCATCACGCTCGGCGTCGGCCCCGCGAGGCGGCCGCTCGCGTAGTGTTTGACGACCCGGTGGGGCTCCATCCCGGCCTCGGCCGCCCAGTCGGCCACCTCGGTCATGTCCTCGCTGGCCTCGGCGTGGAGCTGGACCGCACACTCGAGTTCGGCCCCGTGCGCGAACGCCCGGCGCATGACGGCGTTCGAGGCCGCCCAGACGTCGTCGTCGACCTCGTAGTGTGGTCTGCCGGATTTGAGCGCCAGCGCCTCGCCCGCCTCGACGTACTCCGCCGCGACGTCGATACCCGCCCGCATGAGGTCCCGGGCCTCCTCGGGGGAGAACTCGCGCTCGTCGACCAGTCGCGAGATCAGGCCGGGGTGGACCCCGAGGACGGGCCAGGCCCGGCCCTCGAGTTCGCTCGAGGCGGCCTCGACGATCTCGATGGTGCGTTCGAAAACTTCGCGGAAGTCGTCGCCGGTCTCGGCCTCGACCCCGAGGTGCCAGGAGGGTTTGTTCACCACGAGCAGGTGGGTGCCGCCGACGCGGGCGAAGTCGCGGACGGCGTCGATGCCCCGGTGGTTGTCCGGATCGAGGTGGAGGTGGTCGTCCAGCACCGGCCGATCGTCGATCATACGCGTGGGTGGGCGGGCCGCGCCCGAAAAGTCACCGGGTTCGGACTGCCGTCGCCGATCCTCCCGTTGGGCCGGTCCGTCGGTGGGAATCGATACGTAAATGATAAGCCTCGCACGTACTGCCAGAAGGATCGATAGCGACCGACGAGAAACACGAATCCAATACTGTCAGAAATAGTTATTATGACTGATATCAATACTCCGATCGCGTGGCAATATGAGTGATCACATATGAGCGACACCGGCGACGAACCGACCGACCAGTTCACGACGCCCGACAGCGGCGGCCCGACCGTCGAGTTCTACGGCGGCCGCGGGATGAGCGCGTTCCCGATCGCCTTCTTCATCGTCTGGGCCATCGTCCAGACCGCCCTCTGGCGGATCGGCGACACCGGCGGGCTCATCGTCGGCATCCTGGTCGGACTCATCGTCGGGATGTTCTTCGCCCGGGGGAACTGGAAGGACTACGCCAACACGATCTTCGAGGGAATGACCCAGCCCGTCGCGGTGACGGCGATCGTCGCGTGGCTCTGGGCCGGCATGTTCGCCCAGCTCCTGCAGAGCGGCGGCTTCGTCGGCGGGCTGGTCTGGCTGGCCGACGCCGCCGGCGTCGGCGCGGCGCTGTTCCCCGCGATCACGTTCGTCCTCGCGGCCGTCTTCACGACGGGGATCGGCACCGGTTACGGCTCGAGCGGCGCGTTCGTCGGCCTCTTCTTCCCCGCCGGCGTGTTGCTCGGCGCGAGCCCCGTCCTCATGTTCGGCGCGATCCTCTCGGGGGCGATCTTCGGCGACAACCTCGCGCCCGTCAGCGACACGACGATCGTCAGCGCCGTCACGCAGGACGCCGACATCGGCGGCGTCGTCGCCTCCCGGTTCAAGTACGTCATCATCGCCGCCGTCCTCGCCTTCCTCGGCTACGTCGTCGCCGGCGGCGCGATGAGCGGCCTCGAGATCGGAGCCGACGCACAGGCGATCCTCCTCGAGGAGAGCGAGGCCATCGGGCTGGTCCACGTCGTCTCGATGCTCGCCGTCATCGGCGCAGCGATCGCCGGGCGACACATCGTCGAGGCCATCTCGTGGGGGATCGTCATCGCGATCGTCTTCAACCTCGCCTTCGGCCTCGCGGGACCCGGTGATATCGTCATGTTCAACGCCCCCGAGGACGCGCCGCTGGCCGGCCCGCTCGAGTCTCTGCCGATCCTCACGATCGTCGAGGACCCCGACGCGGTCGGCGTCGGCGGCAGCCTGATGGACGGCGTCGCCGGCTTCCTCGAGCTCTCGATCCTCGTCTTGCTGATCATCGGCGCGGCACAGATCATGATCCGCGGCGGGGCCTTCGACGTGTTGCTCGAGTGGTCGATCGAGAACCTCGCGACGAACGTTCGCAACGCCGAGCTGACGATGGTCGGGACCGCGGCGTTCATCAACGCGATCATCACGATCAACACCGCCGCCGAGGTCGCGATCGGCCCCTACATCTCGAAGATCGGCGAGCGGTTCAACCTGAACGGCTACCGGCGGGCGAACATCCTCGACGGCCAGACCGCGGCCATGGGCTACATCTTCCCGTGGTCCGGCGGCGTCCTCGCCGGCTACTCGGCGATGCAGCAACTGCCCGACGACTACGCCTGGTTCGAGCAGTCGATGCTCGTCACGCCGATCGACGTCGCCCCCTTCGTCTTCCAGGGGTGGCTGCTCGTCGCCGTGTTCGTCGTCGCCGCGCTGACCGGCTTCGGCCGCGAGTACGTCATCGACCGCGAGAGCGAGGAGGTGGCTCGCGTATGAGCTTCGTCGACAAGTACCTCAAAGGCTGGCGGTTCCGGGCGAACCGACCCTCCCTCGAGGTGGGGAGCGAAATAGACGTCTTCATCGCCGAGACCAACGGCTCGGCGGGACGTGCCTACATCGGCGACACCGAACTGCTCGTCGAGGGTGCCGGCCCGGAGGCCGTCGAGAAGCAGGTCCGGGTCCGCGTGACCGACTTCGACGAGACCACGGCGACCGGCGAGGGCGACCTCGTCGAGATCGTCGGCGAGAGTTCCTACAGCGGCTAGGGCTCGGGCTCGAGCGTCACGGCCTCGTCGGCCGCGTTCCGCAACGCGTCCGAACGGCCGTACGATCCCGGTGCGATCGCGTACGTTTTCACGCCGAGGGTCCCCGCGTGCTCGAGGACGGGTTTGAAGTCGGTATCGCGCGAGGCGATCGCGAGTCGATCGATCGTGGCGTCGCCGGCCAGCGCGGTCGCGTCGACGGCGAGTTTCACGTCGACGTCGCCGCTGGTGACGATCACCTCGAACCCGCGGGCCTCCGCGGCCTGAATGAGCCCCGGGGTCGCGTGTTCGTCGAGGTAGAGCCGGATGACGCCGACGCGACCGAGGTCGCCGGCGGCGTCCCGGAGGTCGTCCAGATCGACGTCGAACTCCTCGCGGAAGACGTTCGGCCCGTCGACGAACAGCCCCACCGCCGGTTCGCCGGCGGAGTCGGAGTCGTCGAGTGCGGCAAGACGGGCGCGAACGCGGTCGAACATACCCGGCCTTCCCGCGGCCGCGAGATAGATGTGACGAAACGTACCGCTGCCAGCGACGACGCGTGCCCATCTCGGGCGCGCCCGCTGTCATCGCCCGTGAGCGTCCCGCTCAGCGCCGTTCCACAGTAACGAACCACGGAAAAACGACGGTCGACGACCGGCTCGAGAGCCGGAAACGAACGACCAGTTTCTCGACCGCCGACCGGGACGGATAGACGACGATCTGTATATGTTCACACTATATCCGGTATCGGAATTGTGTTCTGACAGCATCTATTGCCGAAATTTCTAGAATAAATAATCCACAGTTCAATAAGGATTTACTAATTTCAGGGTTTGATGACTGTCGTCCCATGACACCGAACGGTCCCCCGGACGACACCGCGGAACCGACCTACGATCGCCGGTCGATCCTGACCGGCACCGGCGCCATCGGTCTCGCCGGCCTGCTCGGCTCGAGTACCGTCGCGGGCGCGACGCCGGGGCGCGACCCCGGCCCCCGAACGGACGAGATCCTCCTCGGCATCTCGGCGAACGCCGACGACGTCGCCGCCGAGGCCCGCAGCGCCGCCCCCGGCGACGCCGAGGTCGTCCACACCAACGAGACGATCCGCTACGCCGTCGTCGAGTTCCCGTCCGAAGCGCCCGACCGCGCCCGCGAGGATTTCATCGACGCGATCACGGCCTCGCCGGCCGTCGAGTACGCCGAACCGAACGCCGCGGTCCAGTCGCTGCTCGAGCCGAACGACCCCTACTACGGCTACCAGCACGCCCCCCAGCAGATCGGTTGCGAGCGAGCCTGGGAGACCACCCGCGGGAGCGAGGACGTCGCCATCGCGGTCGTCGATCAGGGGATCCAGTACGACCACCCGGCGCTCGAGGACACCATGGACGATCGGATCGGGAGGGATTTCCTCGACGGCGACGACGATCCCTTCCCCGATCGCGGCGGGGACCACGGCACCCACGTCGGCGGCGTTGCCGCCGGCGGGACCGACGACGGCACCGGCCACGCGGGGATCAGCGACTGTTCGCTGCTGTCGGTCCGGGCCCTCGACGCGGACGGCGTCGGCTCGCTGTCGGACATCGCCGACGGCATCCAGTGGGCCGCCGACGCCGGCGCGGACGTCGTCAACCTCTCGCTGGGCGTCGACGGCTCCTACCGGACCCTGACCGCGGCCTGCGAGTACGCGGCCGACCGGGGCGCCCTGCTGGTCGGCGCCGCCGGCAACGACGGCAGCGACCGGGTCTACTCGCCGGCCGCCGAGGACAGCGTCGTCGCCGTCGCCGCCGTCGACGACGACGATTCGATCGCCTCCTTTTCCAACACCGGCCCGGAGATCGAACTCGCCGCCCCGGGCAGCCGCATCGTCTCGAGTACGACCGGCGGCGGCTACGGACGGATGTCCGGCACGTCGATGGCGGCCCCGGTGGTCGCTGGCGTCGCCGGCCTCGCGCTGTCGGCCCATCCCGACCTCTCGCGGTCGCAGCTTCGGGAGCACCTCCGGGAGACGGCCGTCGACGTCGGTCTCGGGGACGACCAGCAGGGGTACGGTCGGATCGACGCGGCCGCGGCCGTCGAGACCGATCCCTTCGGCGACGACGGCGACGGCGGCGGCGAGGACGAAACCGAGTCCGACACCGGCGAGTGCGGCGACGAGACGGTCACCGCGAGCGCGAGCGGCTCCCTCGACGGCGGCGGCTGGTGGGGCGAGAGCGAGCGGTACGGCTACTCGCTTCGCACCGACGACCCCTGCTCGATCACGATCGATCTCGAGGGCCCCTCCGGCGGCGACTTCGACCTCTACGTGACCACCGACGGCAGTTCGCCGACCCGGTGGAGCCACGACGAGGCGGCCGCGGGCTCGGGCGCGACCCCCTCGCTCACACTCGCCCTCGAGGGCGACGAGTCGTTCGGGCTGCAGGTCCACGCCAACAGCGGCAGCGGGGAGTACACGCTTCGGGTCGAGGAGCGCGGGCGGTAACGCCGTCGAAAGGCGGCTCGCCCTCGAGCGAGTGGCCTATTCGAAGACGAAGTAGTCTCGCTCCTCGCCCTGCACGGAGATCCACTTGGGCTCGGTGAGTTCCCGGGTGATCCACTCGCCGTGGTAGCGCCCGAGCCCCGACTGCTTGACGCCGCCGAAGGGCGCGTTGTGGTCCTCGTTGATCGGCTGGTCGTTGATGTGGACCATGCCCGCTTCGACGCGGTCGGCGAGGGCTCGAGCCCGCTCTTCGTCCTCGCAGAAGACCGACGCCGAGAGGCCGTACTCGGTGTCGTTCGCCAGCTCGATGGCCTCGTCGTCGTCCGAGAACGGGATCACGGGTGCCACGGGACCGAAGTGCTCGTTACAGGCCGTCGGCATGTCGTTGGTACAGTCCGACAGCACCGTCGGCTCGACGAACAGCCCGTCGGCCTCGCCGCCGGTCTCGAGGGTCGCGCCCGCCTCGAGCGAGTCCTCGATGAACGCGACCAGGTCGTCGCGCTGGGTCTCGTTCTGGACCGGGCCGAAGGTGACGTCCTCGTTCTCCGAGGGGTCGCCGATGACGAGCGACTCGGCGTGGTCGACCAGCAGGTCGACGTACTCGTCGTAGACCGACTCGTGGACGAGGTGGCGGTTGATCGAGATGCAGACCTGGCCCTGGTGGAAGAACGAACCGAAAGCGCCGGCGCGGGCGGCCCGCTCTACGTCGACGTCGTCGGTGACGATGAAGGGCGCGTTGCCCCCCAGCTCGAGGGCCGGCAGCGCGAGATTCTTGCCGGCCTGTTCGGCGACGCCCTTGCCGACGGGCGTCGAGCCGGTAAAGGAGACCACCCGCGGGGTCGGGTGGTTGGCGATCCGGTCGCCGATCTCCGAGCCGCGGCCGGTGACGACGTTGACGACGCCGTCGGGGACGCCCGCGGCCTCGCAGAGCTTCGCGATGAGCAGCCCGCCGGTGATCGGCGTGTCCGTCGCCGGTTTCAGGACGACGGTGTTGCCCAGCGCGATGGCGGGTGCGACCGCCCGCAGGGAGAGGTGCAGCGGGAAGTTCCACGGCGAGATGACGCCGACGACGCCGACCGGCTCGTAGACGATGTGGTTGTCCTTGTCGTCGATCGAGGACGAGGGCCGGACCTCCTCCTCCGGCGGCTCCAGCTCCAGGGCCATCTCCACGTCGCCGGTCGCGGTGGCGAACTCGCCCATGGCGCGGTAGCCCGGGGTGCCGGCCTCGGTCGCGAGCAGGCCGGCGATCTCCTCGAAGCGCGCGTTGAGTTCGTCCAGCAGATTCTGGACGATCTCGTCGCGCTCCTCGCGGGGCGTCGCCGCCCAGTCGGACTGGGCCGCCTCGGCAGCCTCGTAGGCGGCGTCGACGTCCGCTTCGGTTCCCGCCGGGACCTCCGTAAACACTTCCTGTTTCGCCGGATTCTCGACGGAGATCGTTCCGCCGCCGGTGGCGTCGCGCCACTCGCCGTCGATGTACAGCTGGTTCCAATCGGCCTGTGGCTCGAGCGTCGGGGCACTCATACTGTGTCCCCGCTACGTTATTTTCGGCCATATGCTTTCGGCAACCGGAGACGGTAGTCTCCCTCGTTGTAACCGGTATCGGTTACTGGTCGAGAGTAGGAGCCGTTCGGGATCGGTCGGCCAGCGGCGGCCACCGCGGCGCGGCTCGGGCGGTCGGGACCGGCCCGAGCCGACGAAAAGACATTACTACGCCGCGGATGACGGTTCGAACATGCCGCTTCAGACGCCGCCGTTACGTGGGTTACACGACGAACGCGGGGCGAAGTTCACGGAGTTCGGCGGCTGGGACATGCCGGTCGAGTTCGACTCGATCCGGACGGAACACGCGGCCGTCCGGGAGGACGCCGGGATCTTCGACGTCTCGCACATGGGCCAGATTCACGTCACCGGCCCGGACGCGACCGAACTGATGCAACGGCTGACCTCGAACGACGTCTCGCGGCTCGGGGTCGGCGACTCCCAGTACGCCGCGATCACCGACGAGGACGGAATCATCGTCGACGACACCGTCGTCTACCGGCTCCCCGACGGGGACGGGAGCGCGTCGGACGACGCCGACGGCGACCCGACGTACCTGTTCGTCCCCAACGCCGGCACCGACGAGGCCACCCACCAGCGGTGGATCGACTACCGCAACGAGTGGGGCCTCGAGGCGACCGTCGACAACCGGACCGACGAGTACGCCATGTTCGCGGTCCAGGGGCCGAACGCGGTCGAACTGGTCGAGGGCGTCACGGAGGAGTCGGTCGCCGATCTCGAGCGCTTCGAGGCCCGGTACGCGACGATCGAGGGCGTCGACTGCTGGACGGCCCGGACGGGCTATACCGGCGAGGACGGCGTCGAACTGATCGTTCCCTGGGCGGCCGCCGAAGAGATCTGGACCGCGTTCGACTGCCAGCCCTGTGGACTGGGCGCTCGCGACACGCTCCGGATCGAGGCCGGCCTGTTGCTGTCGGGGCAGGACTTCGATCACGAGGACGACCCCCGGACCCCCTACGAAGCCGGCATCGGCTTCACCGTCGCGCTCGACACCGAGTTCGTCGGCCGGGACGCGCTGGCCGAGGTCGAGGCCCGGGGCGTCGAGGAGGAACTCGTCGGCTTCCAGTTGATCGACCGCGGCGTCCCGCGGCACGGCTACGACGTCACGAACCCCGAGGGACGGGTCGTCGGCACCGTCACCAGCGGGACGATGAGCCCGACCCTGGAGCAGCCGATCGGGCTGGGCTACGTCCCGGTCGAGTACGCCGAGCCGGGGACGACGCTACAGGTGGTCGTCCGCGGGCAGTCCAAAAAGGCAAGAGTTGAAACGACACCCTTCATCGACACCGTATAACATGAGCTTCGACGTTCCCGACGATCGACGGTACCTGGAATCGCACGAGTGGGCACTCGAGACGGACGACGACACCGTTCGGGTCGGTATCTCTGACTTCGCACAAGACGAACTCGGCGACGTGGTCTTCGTCGAACTCCCCGACGAGGGCGACGACCTCGCCCAAGAGGCGGAGTTCGGCGTCGTCGAGTCGATCAAGGCCGTCTCCGACCTCTACGCGCCGGTCTCCGGCGAGGTCGTCGCGATCAACGACGAACTGTTCGACGCCCCCGAACTCGTCAACGAGGATCCCTTCGGTGAGGGCTGGATGCTCGAGATCGAGCCCGACGATCCCGGCGACCTCGAGAATCTCCTCACCGCCGACGAATACGAGGATCAGATCGCCTGACTCGGGCGATACCGCGGGAGCTGCGGCGGCGTTTCAGAAAACGAACCGCTCGACGATCCGGCCGACCAGCCCGGGCCGGCGCGACTCGTGTGCGTGGACGCCGAGTGCGGGCGAGTCGGTCGCGTCGATGAGCCGGTCAGCGAGGTCGTTCCCGAAGACGGGCCGCAGTCGGCCGCCCGACCGGCCGACGACGAGGAACTCTGCGTCCCGCGCCACGTCGATCAGGGCCGAAACGGAGCCGTCGGTCTCGACGAGTTCCGTCGTCACGGACGACGAACAGAGGTCGCTCAACTTCCCCTGATACTCCTCGACCGTCCGCTTGAGGTCTGCCGAGGCCGACGACTCGACGGCGTAGACGAGCCGCACCGTCGCGTCGAACTCGCCCGCGAGCGCGTCGGCGATCCTGACCTTCGAGGGGTCGAACGGGCTCCGGTCGGTCAGGACCGTCACCTCCGAGACGGCGTCGAAGTCCCGGTCCTCGACGAGGACCACGTC